>Ga0209026_1000191_pt1 | contig 88578 bp, 76 predicted proteins | sample AraplaCL_Col_mCL_FD_184262 | JGI IMG/M metagenome (GOLD analysis project Ga0209026, IMG submission 184262) | Arabidopsis root microbial communities from the University of North Carolina, USA - plate scrape CL_Col_mCL (SPAdes) (version 2) | ecosystem: Host-associated > Plants > Roots >...
TCGCAGGCGCTTCGCCCAAGGCCGCGCTCGCAAAGAAGGCGGTGAAAGCCGCAAGGAAGGTTCCGGCGAAGAAGGCAGCCAAGAAGTAGGGGCTGGCGTCAGGCACGGAAAGAAAAGCCCCGATGGGTTTCCTGCGGGGCTTTTCTTATTGGCTTTCCATCTGAGACCCGACATGCGGTCGCTTGCGATCCGTGATCCATCGCACGAGGATCAAGTTCTTGATTGCGCATAATGTATATTATGTCAAATTACAATGGAGGGGTTCACTTCCCTTGTACTGCGGGCGGCATAGTTTCCTGTTGGTTTGGTGACCCGCGCGACTGCTGGCTGCACAGTGCATCCACAAGGGGAAACTCATGGCATCGGAAGACCTCGACCGTGTCGCTGCGAGCCGCAATACCCTGGTTGATCCCTCGCGTCGTCGCCTGCTGGCAGGCCTGCTCACCGCGTACACCGCCTCGCTGATTCCCTGGGCACTGGCGCAACCGGCGCCGCACGCCGATCGCGGCGCGTTCACCGCGCTCTCCGCGATCCTGGTCGGCCGGCAAGTGCTGGATACCGCGCTGGCCAATCGCATCTACGACGCCCTCGTCGCTGCCAATCCGCACTTTCCGACCGACGTGCAGGCGCTGCTGACGCTGATCAACGAGCGCCACATCGATCCACAGCAACTGCAGGGCGTGCTGGACGGCGAGCATTCGCCGCTGGCGCCGTTGCCGCGGCAGATCCTCGGCGCCTGGGCGCTCGGCGTCGTCGGCAGCGGCAAAGACGCGCGCTGCGTCGCCTACGAGACCGCGCTCGATGCAGTGATCGTGGCCGACGTGCTGAAGCCGCCGACGTTCGCCTACGGCGTATACGGCAGTTGGTCCGCCAAGCCCAACGCTGAGGAGTGAAGTCCGATGCCCGCACCGCTGTCGGCTGACATCGTGGTGATCGGCGCGGGCATCGTCGGTGCGCTGGCCGCGCGACGGCTCGCCAGGCAAGGCGCCTCGGTGCTGATCCTGGAGGCGGGGCCGCGGCTGGAGCGCGCCCGCATCGTCGCCGCGTTCCGCAACTCGCCGATCAAGGGCAACTGGATGGCGCCCTACCCGCCCTCGCCGTGGGCGCCGCATCCGATCTACGTGCCTGAGGACAACGGCTATTTGAAGCAGGCCGGCCCGTATCCCTACCCGGCCGAGTACATCCGCGCGGTGGGCGGCACCACCTGGCACTGGGCGGCGCAGGCGTGGCGGCTGGTGCCGAACGACGTGCGCATCAAGAGCCTGTACGGCGTCGGCGTGGACTGGCCGATGACGTACGAGGAACTCGATCCCTGGTACCAGGAAGCGGAGGAGCTGCTCGGCGTGGCCGGCGCGGACGACACCGGCTCGCCGCGCCAGCATCCGTTCCCTATGGAACCGGTGGCCGAGCCGTGGGCCATGCGCCGCGTTCGCGAACGGCTCGCGCCCACCTACGCCGTGGTCGCCAACACCGTGGCGCGAAACAGCCGCGGCTACGACGGCCGGCCCGCCTGCGTGGGCAACAACAGTTGTCAGCCGATCTGCCCGGTCAACGCGCAATACCTCGGCATCAATGCGGTGGAAGCGGCCGAGGCCGCCGGCGCGAAGGTGGTGCCGAACGCGGTGGTCTTCCGCATCGAGCACGACGCCAAGGGGCGCATCGCGGCGGTGCACTACTACGCGCCGGACAAGAGCGAGCATCGCGTCACCGGCACCACCTTCATCCTCGCCGCGAACGGCATCGAGAGCCCGAAGCTGCTGCTGCTCTCGGCCAGCGACAAATATCCCAACGGGCTGGCCAACAGCTCCGGCGCGGTCGGCCGCCACCTGATGGACCATCCCAGCACCTCGCTCACGTTCTATGCCGACGAGGAGATCTGGCTCGGCCGCGGCCCGCAGAGTCCGAGTTCCATCAACACGCTGCGCGATGGCGCATTCCGAAGCCAGCACGCGCCGTACCGGCTGGATTTCACCAACATCTCGCAGGTGCTCAACGTCACCAACGACCTGATCAAGGAAGGCGTCTACGGGACGGAGTTTGCGAAGCAATTGCGCTGGCGCGCCGCGCGCCAGATCAACGTGAAAAACGTGCTGGAAGTGCTGCCCAATCCCGACAACCGCATCACGCTCAGTTCGGAAAAAGACGCCATGGGCATCCCGAAGCCGGAGGCGCATTACTCGATCGGCGACTACACGCGGCGCGCCGCGGAAGTGTCCAAGGCCGACTTCGCGAAGATCGCCGAGTTGATGGGCGGCACCGGCCTGCGCTACAGCGCGGAGGGCAACTTCGCCAACAATCAGCACATCACCGGCACGATGAGCATGGGCAACGATCCGGCGAGCTCGGTGGTCGATGCGTTCGGCCGCACGCACGACCACGAGAACCTGTTCGTCTGCAGCACCGGCGTGATGCCCACTGCGGCCACGATGAATTCCACGCTCACCGCAGTGGCGCTGGCGTTGCGCACCGCCGAGCACATCCTGCCGGCGAAAAAAGCGGCTTCGGTCAACGCGTCCAGCGACCACAAGGCGAGCCTCGCATGAACGCTCCGATCCGCTGCCTTGCGCCGCTCGCCCTGCTCGGCCTGCTCGTCGCCGCATCGGCCCATGCCACCGACATCACCGATGCCGCCCTGCTGCAACGCGGCTACTACCTCGCCACGGCGGGCGACTGCGTGGCCTGCCATACTGCGCCCGGCGGCAAGCCCTACGCCGGCGGCCTGCCCATGCCCACGCCGATCGGCGACATCATCAGCACCAACATCACGCCCTCGACCAGCGCCGGCATTGGCCGCTACACCGAGCAGCAGTTCAGCGATGCCTTGCGCAAGGGCATCCGCACGGACGGCAAGCATCTGTATCCGGCGATGCCGTACACCGCGTACGCGCAGCTCACCGACGACGACGTGCGGGCGTTGTACGCGTACTTCATGCACGGCGTGGCGCCGGTGGACAGCAAGCCGGCGCCGACCCGGCTGCCGTTCCCATTCAACATCCGCCTGTCGATGGCGGCCTGGAACCTGCTGTTCCTCGACAACAAGCCGTACACGCCCGACCCGGCCAGGAGTGCCGAGTGGAATCGCGGCGCCTACCTGGCGCGCGGACTGGCCCACTGCAGCACCTGCCACACGCCGCGCAACCTGCTGATGGCCGAACGGTCGTCGCGCGAGCTGGCCGGCGGTGCCGTCGGCACCTGGCTGGCGCCGAACATCACTTCGGACGCGAACAGCGGCATCGGCAACTGGAGCGAACAGGAGCTGGTCGACTACCTGAAATCCGGCCACGCCCACGACAAGGCGCAAGCGGCCGGCCCGATGGCCGAAGCGGTCGACCACAGCCTGCAGTATCTCGAACCCGCCGACCTGCAGGCGATCGCCACCTATCTGAAAACCGTGCCGGCGCAGCATGACGCCGCCGATACGCAACCAGTCGACAGCCGGGGCGCCGCGTTCGACGGGGTAGCCGACCAGCGCGGCACCGCCCTGCCCGACGACGCGCAGCAGTGGAGCGGCGCGCAGCTCTACGACGCCAACTGCGCCAGCTGCCACCAGGCCAGCGGCGAAGGCAGTTTCGACGGCGGCCTGCCGCCGCTGTTCCACAACACCGCCACCGGCCGTGCCCGTGCGGACAACCTGGTGCTGGTGATACTCGAAGGCATCCGCTGGACCGACGCCAGCGGCGTGCACATGCCGGCCTTCGCCAATGACCTGAGCGACCAGCAGATCGCCACCCTGGCCAACTACCTCACCCGGCACTACGGCAACCCGGCTGCGACGGTCGATGCTGCACGGGTGGGGATGCTGCGCGTGGGCGGCGCGCCGTCGCATCTGGTGGCGCTGGCGCGACTGGCGCTGGCCGTCATCGCACTGTTGATCGTCCTCGTCATCGTGCTGCTGGTTCGTCGCCGGCGGCGCGCGGGTTCCGCCGGAAAGGCCTGAGCTCATGCGCCCCCCATCCCGTGCGACCCGACTGCTGGTCCTCGGCGGCATGCTGTGCTTGTGTACGCTGCCGGCCTTGGCGCAGCAAGCCGGCGACGGCTGGCTCAGCCAGCCGACCCTGACCGGCGACTGGGGCGGCACGCGCAGCACGCTCGCGGACGACGGCATCAGCCTGCGCGCGCACTGGACCACCGAAAGCGCGGGCAACGTCTCCGGCGGCCACGACCAGACCGCGCGCTACACCCAGCAGCTCGACGCCGGCGCGGATTTCGACCTCGACAAGCTGTGGGGCGTGCCGAACGCGAAGATCCAGTTCACCGTCACCGAGCGCGACGGCCGCAGCCTGTCGGCCGACGCGATCGGCAACCAGTTCTCGGTGCAGGAACTCTACGGCGCGGGGCAGAACTTCCGCCTCGCCGAACTGAACTGGCAACAGGATTTCCTCGACCACCGGGTCTTCATGGAATTGGGCTGGTCGCCGGTGGGCGACGACTTCGCGCGGCTGCCGGCGTTCTGCAACTTCCAGAACGGCATCATCTGCGGCCACGCCAACGCGATGACCACCAACAGCGGCGCGCACAACTTTCCCACCGCCCAATGGGGCGGCCACGTGAAGTGGCACGTCACGCCGAACTTCTACGCGACCGTCGGCGCCTACCTCAACAATCCCAACGCCGGCAACAAGGACCAGGGCTGGAACCTCAGCCTCAAGCACAGCGGCGTGTTCGTGCCGGTCGAAGTGGGCTGGTCCAGCGGCTACGGCAGCGGACAGCTGCCCGCCGATCTCAAGCTCGGCGCGTATTACAACACCGTCGGCACCCCGGACGTCTACACCGACGTCAACGGCCAGCCCGCCGGCCTCACCGGCGCCGCCTTCCTGCAGCACAACGGCCGCAGCGGCGGCTATGTCATCGCCGACCACATGGTCTACCGCGAAGGCCCCGACTCCAATCGCGGACTCACCCTCGGCGCGATGGCCGGCCTGGGTGATGCGGCCACCTCGCGCTTCCGCTACTTCTGGGTGCTCGGAGGCCACTACCAAGGTACTTTTCCCGGCCGCGACAACGATGTGGTCTCGTTCATGGTCGCCAGCGGCCGCACCAACCCGCGCCTGACCCACTACCAGCGCGACCGCGACCTCGTGCTGCCCGGCAGCGTGGGCATCCAGACTTACGAAAGCGTCGCCGAAATCGACTACGGCGCCAGGATCGCGCCCTGGCTCACCCTGCGCCCCAACCTGCAGTACGTCATCCGCCCCGGCGGCACCGGCCAGATCCCCGACGCCTTCGTGATCGGCCTGTACACGCAGGTGACGTTCTGAGCGACGAGCCGGCGTGCGTGCAGCGGGCACATCGCGCGTTCAGCCGATCTGCACCGACAGCATCGAGATCGAGCCGCCATCCATGCCCTCGACCGGAAACGTCACCGCATCGCCTTCGTCGCTGGCGCCGAGCACGTACAGCAGCGGCAGGTAATGGTCGGGCGTGGGCACCGACAGCTCCGCGTCCGCACCCAGCGACTCGTAGTTCACCAGCGACTCGTGATCGCTACGCAGCATCAGCTCGCGCACCTGTGTCTCGAAGCGCGATGCCCAGTCGAATGGTTCCTGCGGATGCCGGTCCCAGGCATAGGTATGCAGGTTGTGCACGACGTCGCCGCTGCCGACCAGCAGGATGCCCTCGTCGCGCAGTGGCTTCAGCAGCCTGCCCAGCCCGTAGTGGAACGCCGGCGGCTGCGTCTCGTCGATGGACAACTGCACCACCGGCACGTCGGCGGCGGGAAACACGTGGCGCAGCACCGACCAGGTGCCGTGGTCCAGCCCCCACGAAAGATCCGAACGCACCTCCAGCGGCCGCAGCAATTCGCGCACCCGGCCCACCAGGCCGAGGTCGCCGGGCGCGGGATATTGCACCTCGAACAACTCGCGCGGGAAGCCGCCGAAATCATGGATGGTGCGTGGCGCCGCCATCGCGGTGACCGCGGTGCCCGGCAGGTACCAATGCGCCGACACCGACAACACCGCGCGCGGCCGCGGCAGGCGCTGGCCCAGCGCCGCCCAGCCGCGGGTCCAGGCATTGTCGTGCAGCGCATTCATCGGGTTGCCGTGCCCGAGAAAAACCGTCGGCATACGTGCGTTCATGACATCGCCGGGCGCCCCCATGGGCACCTGCATCCACACGGTGATGACACGCGACGCGTTAGCTTGGCGTGATCGCCGGCCATGCCGAATCGGAACGATCCGCTGCAGTCGGCATGCCGACTCGCGGGCACCGTGATGCGAGCGATCGGCAGCAAGTGCACCGCCATGTGGGAACACACCCAACCCGTCCGGAGACGAACATGAAGGTCGCATTGATCGGCGTCAGCGGCCGTGTCGGCTCGCGCCTGCTGACCGAGCTGCTCAGCCGTGGCCACATCGTCACAGGCATCGCGCGCGACACCCACGGGGTGGCCGCACGACCGCAATTGCAGCTGAAGAACGCCGACGCCAACCAGCCGGCGCAACTCGCGCCGCTGCTGGCCGGCCACGACGCGGCCATCAGCGCCATGAAATTTGCCACGTCCGATGCGGCGGTGCTGCTCGCCGCGGTGAAGCAGGCTCGCGTGCCGCGGCTGCTGGTGGTCGGCGGCGCGGCCAGCCTGGAGGTGGCTCTCGGCCAGGCACTGTTCGATGCACCGGGCTTTCCGGCGGCATACAAGCCGGAGGCGGAGGCTGGACGCCGCTTCCTCGGCACGCTGCGTGGGGAAAAGGATCTCGACTGGACCTTCCTGTCGCCTTCGGCCGAATTCGTGCCCGGCGAACGCACCGGGACATTCCGCCTTGGCGGCGACCACCTGCTCACCGACGCGAACGGTCGCAGCTGGATCTCGATGGAGGACTACGCGATCGCCATGGTCGACGAGCTCGAAACCCCCAGACACTCGCAACAACGCTTCACCGTCGGCTACTGACCGCACGGGCCGCCAGCCACCTCACCCACCAGGACGACATGCGCATGAAGACCTACAAAGTCGGCTACTTCGTCGGCAGCCTCGCCAAGGGCTCGATCAACCGCCAGCTGGCCCAGGCGCTCACCCGCCTCGCGCCCCCCGGGCTGGAACTGACGGAGATTTCGATCCGCGACTTGCCGCTGTACTGCTACGACTACGACGCCGACTACCCGCCGGTGGCGCGCGCCTTCAAGCAGGCGATCGCCGACGTGGACGCGGTGCTGTTCGTCACCCCGGAATACAACCGCTCGATCCCCGGCGCGCTGAAGAACGCGATCGACTGGGCCAGCCGCCCGTGGGGCAAGAACTCCTTCGCGCGCAAACCCTCGGCGGTGATCGGCACCTCGCCCGGCTCGATCGGCACCGCGGTGGCCCAACAGCACCTGCGCAGCGTGCTGTGCTTCTGCAACTCGCCGCTGATGAACACGCTGGAGGCGTACATCCAGTTCAAGCCGGGACTGATCGGTGCGGACGGCTCGATCACCAACGATGCCACCGCCGAGTTCCTTTCCAACTACATGAAGGAATTGCACCTGTTCGTCGAGCGCGTACTGACCGTGCTGCCACGCGAGAGTTGAGCCAGGCAGCAGCTGGGTGTGTTGCGGAAAGCGAGGCGATCCATGAACACGAAAAACGCGGATGTTTCCAACCAGTGGTTCGCGAACCTGTCGAGCCTGTTGCCCGACCTTGAAGCGCTGTACACCGACATCCATGCCCATCCGGAATTGTCGATGCAGGAGACGCGCACGGCCGACCTCGCGGCCAGCCGTCTGCGCCAATCCGGCTTCGAGGTGACCACCGGCATCGGCCACACCGGCGTGGTCGGCCTGCTGCGCAACGGCGACGGCCCGACCGTGATGCTGCGCGCCGACATGGACGCGTTGCCGGTCGCGGAGGCAACCGGCCTGCCGTACGCGAGCAAGGTCACCGCGAAAGACAAGGACGGCCACACGGTGCCGGTGATGCATGCCTGCGGCCACGACATGCACGTGACCTGGCTGATCGGCGCAACCACCCTGCTCGCGCAGGCGCGCGAGCACTGGCGCGGCACCGTGATGGCGGTGTTCCAACCCGCCGAGGAAACCGGCACCGGCGCGCAGGCGATGATCGACGACGGCCTGTTCCAGCGCTTCCCGAAGCCCGATATCGTGCTCGGCCAGCACGTGATGGTCGGCGTGGCCGGCACGATCAGCGGCCGCGCCGGCGTGATTACTTCCGCTGGCGACAGTCTGCAGATCCGCCTGTTCGGTCGCGGCGCGCACGGCTCCATGCCGCAGGCGAGCATCGATCCGGTGGTGATGGCCGCGTCGACCGTGCTGCGCCTGCAGACGATCGTCTCGCGCGAGCTCGCCGCGACCGAAGCCGCCGTGGTCACGATCGGCGCGCTGCAGGCCGGCACCAAGGAAAACGTGATCCCCGACGAGGCGATCATCAAGCTCAACGTGCGCACCTTCGACGAGGGCGTGCGCCAGCGCGTGCTGGCCGCGATTACGCGCATCGTCAACGCCGAGGCGGCCGCGTCGGGTGCGCCCCGAGCACCGGAAATCACGCCGCTGGATAATTACGCAATGGTGGTCAATGACGACGACGCGAGCCAGAAGGTCGTCGATGCGTTCCGCCGGCATTTCCCGCAGGAGCGCGTCGAGAAAACCCAGCCGACCTCGGCGAGCGAGGACTTCGGCTGCTTCGGCGCGCAGTGGAAGGTGCCCTCGGTGTTCTGGTTCATCGGCGGCACCGATCCTGATGTCTACGCGAAGGCACAGGCCGCGGGCCGGCTCAACGACTTGCCGACCAACCACAACCCCAGGTTTGCACCGGTCATCGAGCCGACCCTGCGCACCGGCGTCGAAACGCTGATCGTCGCCACACTCGCATGGCTGCCGGCGAAGTAGCAGGAAGATGTCGACACGCCACCGACGAAACGACTGCTGTTGATCGCCGACCTGGTCGACACGTTCGTGTTCGCGCTCGTCGGTGCAATGGCAGTCGACGCGGCGCCGACTCGATCGGTGCGGCGCGGCACGCTTCGGACGCCTCTCGACTCAGGCGCTGCAGGCCTGCCGCCGCGCCGTGCAGCGCAGGACGGCGCTCCCGGCCACTGACGCCGGGAAGCCGCTTTCTATCGTCAGGCATTGATCCGCCAGCACCGCCACGCCGGGCCGGTGCGACACGACGACCAGGCTGGTCTGCGGCAGGCGGCGCTTCAGCGCGGCGAGGACAGCCAACTCGGCGGCGGCATCGAGCGCGCTGGTGGCCTCGTCCAGCACCGCCAGGCGCGGTTGCCGCAGGATCACCTGGGCCAGCAGCAGCCGCTGCAGCTCGCCACCGGAAAGCCGGCTGGACGCGCTGTGCAGCGTAGTGTCGAGTCCGTGCGGCGAGTCGGCCAGCCGCCGGTCGAGGCCGACGTCGGCCAGCGCACTGCGCAGCAGCGCATCGGTGGCGTCCGGTGCGGCCCAGCGCAGGCACTCGCGCACCGAGCGCTGCCACGGCCGCACGTTCTGGCTGACGTAGGCGCCGTGGCGCACCCGTTCGCGATAGGCGTCGAAAGTTATCGGGCGACAGTCGAGTCGCGCCACGAAGACCTCGGGCGTCGCCATGCCGGCCAGCACGTCGACCAGGCTGCTCTTGCCGATCCCGGAGTCGCCGGAAATCAGCGTGAGCTCGCCGGGCGCCAGCACCAGTTCGCCGACTTCGAGGCCCGCCCGCGGTGGCGTCAGCCGCATCCACTCGATGTGCAACACGCCATCACCGATCACCGGCCGCGGCGACGTCATGGGCGCAGCCGTGCGGTCCGCGTCCAGGCTCATGTAGCGCCGCCACAGCTCGAAGGCCGGGGCGGTCGAACGCAGTTGCTGGAAGCTCTGCCGCGTCGCCACCAGGTAAGGCAGCAGGCGCCCGAGCAGCAGGCACACGGCGATGAGCGCGGCGCGGTCCACGCCGCGCCAGCGATCGGCCAGCAGGAAGAGCGCCGCGATGCCGAGCGTCGCCAACAGTTCGAGCACCAGCCTGCCGGAGGCCACCAGTTCCAGCTGACGGCGATAGCCCTCGCCCAGGCGGGCCGCGATCGCACTGCAACTCGCCTTCTCCGCATCTTCGCGTTCGAACGAACGCACGTGGCGCAGGCGTCGCGGAAAATCCTCGCTGTGCCAGAACAGCTGGGTCATGTCGGCCACGTAGCGGCGCGCGACCAGCGCCTGCTCGCGGCCGCAGGCGCGCGAGGCGGCCAGCCCGAGTCCGGCCAGCACCGGCACGGCCAGCAGCAGCGGCGGCGAGACCCAGAACGCGAAGCCCAGGCTGACCGCCGCGGTGATGCCGGCCACCAGCAGCTGCTGCAGCGCGCTGAAGCCCTGCACGAGGATCTCGACGTTGTGGGTGAGCACGTTGGCGATTTCCGCGGACGTCGCATCGGCCAGCGACGCCAGTGGCGCGTCGATCAGCCGCGCATGCACCCGACGGCGCAGGTTCACGCCGTAACGGCCGACCAGCCGTGCGCCGATCCGCGCCGCCTGCCAGCGCACCAATGCGAACGCGCCGCTGGCCGCCGCAAAGACCGCCGCCTGCGCGCCGACGCTGCGGTGTGCACCGAGCAAGGCGCCACCGAACGGCAAGGCGTGGTCGGGCTGCACCAGCGGCACCAGCAGCAGCGCCGCCAAGCTGCCGGCGAAGGCCGCGCCCAGCGACAACGCGACGTACACGGCGGTTTCCGCCAGATCCTTGCGCGCGAGCGTGCGCAGCAGCGCGCGCAACAGGTCCAGCGAGCGGACGTGCAGGATCGAAGGTTCGTCGGGCACCGCCGCCGGATCGCGCGGCCTGACGTTAGCCGCGGTTCCGCAGGCGCTGCCCGACGATTCGGTGCGGCGTGGCTCCCTGGCCGGATTTCGCATGCCGGTGAGTGCGAACCACCGGACCAAAAGTTGTGCGTGGCCGGCGCGACGCCTCGCGGCCACCGCAGCGAACGAGGCCGCCGCAGTGGCGGTCCGGTCTTCCGGACGAACGCTCAATGATCGGGTCGGATCACTGCGTCGGCAGCTTGCCCGCCCGCATGCCCTGCACGATGGCCAGCGACCGCGCCACGTGCTGGTCGGGCCGCAGATGGTCGGTCTCCGACGACAGCGTGGCGACGATCCGGCCGTCGCCGGCGATCACGAAAGTGGTGCGCGAGATGAAGCCATGGTCGATCGCCACGCCGCGCACGTCATTGATGCCCGGTTGCTCCGCCGTCATCTTGAGGTCGTAGGACGCCGCCACCTTGCCATCGGGATCGGAGGCCACCGGAAACTTGCCGGCGCAATACTTCGGATCGGACGAGAAGGCATTCAGCCGCTCGATGCTGTCGGCGGACACGCCGATGATGGTGGCGCCGGCCGCGTCGAACCTGGCCTTCTCGGTGGCGAAGGTGTGCGCTTCCAGATCGCAACCACCGGTGTACGCCGATGGATAGAAGTACACCACCACCGGCCCGTGCTTGAGGGCTTCCTTCAGCGAGAAGCTGAAATCCTTGCCGGCGCGACTGGCTTCGGTCGTGAAATCCGGCGCCGTGGCACCGGGCTTGAGCGCGGCAAGCGCCGGCAACGCCACCAGCAGCGCCAGCAGCGCAGCGGTGGCCATCGATCCCGCAAGACGTGTTTTCATTTGCGACCCTCGCATGGGGCATCGACCCGGCACGGAACAACCCGCGCCGGGCCCCTGCCCGGTTGATGTTGAACCACTCCGATGATTCGCCGGCCCCGGTCCGAACCGTTGCCTGCGCCGGCGGCAGGAACGTGGGTGCCGTTGCCGTCGGGAAAAGTTGCCGCCCGCCGTCGTGGCGATCAATGCGACCCGGCCAGCAGCGCGTGCAGCGCGGCGACGGCGTCGCGCGGATGACGCCCGCGGCGCAACTCGTGCACGCCGCGCCGGATCAGCTGCTGCTCGAAACGATCCCAACCCGGCTGCGTGGATGCATAGGGCTGGTCGGCGCGCAGGCGGGTTGCGATGTCGCCGGCGCGGAGCGGACTCAGCAAGGCATCCGCATCGTCGGCCGCCTCGGCGGAGACGAACACCGCACCGACCAATGCCAGCGGTGAGGCCGCGAGCTGGCCGGGCCCCTGGCGCAGGTCGGCCTCGAACTTCTCCACGCCACTGCGCCGACGGATGCGTGGCGAGCGCTCGAGCCAGTCCCGCGCGGCGCGGTCGTCCACGTGGCGCAACGCGTCGGCCTGCACGTGCAGGTAGTTGGCGACACCGGTGGCGAGCAGGCTTTCCGGCTGCACGAAGACGGCGTCCTCGGCGAGAAAATCCAGGCCATACAGCAGGCCGTGCAAGGCCAGCGTCGACTTGCCCGCACCGCTCGCGCCCAGCAGCAGCATGCCGCGCCCGTGCCTCCCCACGCAGGCGCCATGCAGCGGGACCAGGCCCAGCTCGCGCGTCGCCAGGGTGAACACGGCAAACTCCACGAGTTCGTAGCGCAGGTGGTAGGGCTGGTCGAGCATGTCCTCCGAAGCCACCACCAGGGCCTGCCGCTGCGCGGGCGCCAGCACCACGTAGTTCGACGCGTCCATCACGCCGCAGATCAGGCCGGCGCCGGATTGCATCCGCACCGGCGGCGGCTCGGCGCGTCGTGGTGACGCCTGGCGCGGCAGCAGCCGCAGCTCGATGCGGAACTCCGGCGCGGCCACTGGCAAACGATGCGGCGGCAGGCCGGCATAGGCGGCTTCGACCACCTGCAGCAAGGCCGCGCTGGCGCTGTCGAAGCGGAAGTCGCCGCCCAGGAGCTGCTTGCGCACGGAGAACGCGGGGCCGCTGCGCTCGCGGAAAGGGTCGGCGTCCGCATCCGGCACGCCGTGGGAGATCGTCAAGGCCATCCTCGTCGCGCGCGGCTCCGGGCAAGTGCCAAATGAGTGCGGCCGCAACGAAAAAAGGTTGCGCGCGCACGACCGCGCCACGCTGCCGCGGCTCGTCGCCGCGCAGGCAACCGAAGCTCCGCAACCGAGCACTCACTTCCCGCAAGAGCCGGCCCGAACGCAAACGTCGTCCGCCGCAGCAGCCCGTCCCCACGGCCCCCGGAGGCCATAGTGATGCTGAAGATCCTGGTCGGCCACGCTTACTACCTGAAGTACGACCGGAAGCAGTGGGAGCGTGGCAAACCGTATCCTCCGCTCGCCACGATCCAGGTGGCCGCACTGCTGCGGCGGCTGGGACACGAGGTCGCGCTGTTCGACGCGATGCTGGCCGAGGGCGTCGAGGATTTCGCCGCGTCCCTGCACGGCGTGTGCCCGGACGTGGTGGTGCTCTACGAGGACAACTTCAACTTCCTGACCAAGATGTGCCTGGGCCGCATGCGCGAGGCGGCGTGCCGCATGATCGCCGAGGCGCGTGCCGCCGGCGCCCGCGTGATCGTCGCCGGCTCCGACGCTTCCGATCACCCGGAGGCCTTTCTCGCGGCGGGTGCGGAGGCGGTGCTGATCGGCGAAGGCGTCGCCACGCTGGCCGAACTGATCGGCCGGCTGGAGCGCGCGCCCGACATCGCCGCCCCGGCCTGGGTGGCCAGCCTCGCGGGCGTTGCCACACAGGTAGGCGGACAGCAGCAGCTGACGCGCGTCGGCGCGCTGCCGCCGGATCCGCGCCTGGTCGGCCACCCGGCCTGGGATCTGATCGACATCGAACGCTATCGCGCGATCTGGCACGAACGGCATGGTTTTTTCAGCCTCAACATGGCCGCGTCGCGCGGCTGCCCGTTCCGCTGCAACTGGTGCGCCAAGCCGATCTGGGGCAACCACTACATGCAGCGCAGCCCGCAGGATGTCGCGGCGGAAATGAGCCACCTGAAACATGCCTTCCAGCCCGACCACATCTGGATGGCGGACGACATCTTCGGCTTCCGCGTCGACTGGGTGACGGAATTCGCCGAACACCTGCGCGCCACCGACGGCGCGGTGCCGTTCACCATCCAGACCCGCGCCGACCTGATCAGCGAACGCATGGCCGAAGCGCTGGCGCAGGCCGGCTGTGCCGAGGCGTGGCTCGGCGCCGAGAGCGGCAGCCAGCGCGTGCTCGACGCGATGAACAAGGGCACCAGGGTCCCCGAGCTGATCGTGGCGCGCGAACGGCTGGGCCGGCACGGCATCCGCGTGGGCTTCTTCATCCAGCTCGGCTATCTGGGCGAGGAGCTGGCCGACCTGCTGGCCACCCGCGAACTGGTCGCGCAGGCAGCGCCGGACGACATCGGCGTGAGCGTGTCCTACCCGTTGCCGGGGACGCGCTTCTACGAACTGGTGAAGGCCCAGCTCGGCCGCAAGACGCATTGGCGGGACAGCGGCGACCTGGCCATGATGTTCCGCGGCGCCTACGACTCGGAGTTCTACCGCAGCGTGCGCGACCTGCTGCACGAGCAGGTCGCGCTGCAGCAGGCCAGGGCCGGCACGCCCCCGAAACGCCAGCGTGCGGCCAGCGCCGCGCTGGCCGCACGCTGGGATGCGCTGGTCGCGCGCGAACACGCGCACCGCAACCACGACGCCACGCCGCCGCCCGTGCCGCAGCGCATCGCCTTGCAAGTGCGTTGACCGCCATGCTGCCGCCGCTCGCCATCGTCAGAAGCGGCCTGCGCCGCACCACCGAGGCGCTCGCCGCCGAGCTGGCGCTGGCGCGGCCAGGCAGCGAGACGCCCGCGTGGAGCGAACTGGAGTGGGCGCTGGCCGCGGCCGCCGCCGTCGCGCACGGCGTGGCGCCGCTGCTCGACCGGTACTCGACCTGGGACCAGCCGGCGTGGCGGCATTTCCTTGCCGACCAGCGCACGCAGGTCGAGCAGCGCCATCGTCGCATCATCGACTTGCTCAAGCGCATCGACGCCGGCGCCCGTACCGCCGGCTTTCCCGTCGTCGCGCTGAAGGGCGCTGCGCTGCATGCCGATGGCATCTACGCGCCGGGCGAGCGGCCGATGGCCGACATCGACCTGCTGGTGCGCGAAACCGACGCCGCGGCCGCGGGCGTGCTGCTGCGGGAACTCGGCTACGTGGCCTCGTTCGCGCAGTGGAAGCACCAGGTGTTCAAGCCCGCCGGCGGCCAGCCCTATGCCGGGCTGGGCGAGCACCGCGACGCACCGGTGAACATCGAGCTGCACACGCGCATCCTGGAGCGGCTGCCGGTGGCCGCCGTCGACATCACCGGGCGCATCTGGCCGAGCGAGCCGCATCCGGGCCTGAACGACTACCCCTCGTGCGGCGCGCTGATGAGTCACCTGCTGCTGCACGCGGCGGGCAACATCTGCGGCCGCAGCCTGCGCCTGATGCATCTCAACGACATCTCGCTGCTGGCCACGCGCATGGTCGCGCGCGACTGGAACGAACTGTGGGGCGCCCGCGGCGACGACGCGCCGTGGTGGGCGTTGCCGCCGCTGCGGCTGGTCGCGCGCTACTACCGGCACGCGGTGCCCGAGACCGTGCTCGCGCGGCTCGAACGCGACTGCCCTCCCCTGCTGCGCGCGGTCTCGCGGCGGCAGACCCTGACCCGGGTGTCGTGCTCCGAGCTATGGTTGCACGCGCTCGCCGGCATCGAGTGGTCGCGTTCTTTTGGCGAGGCCGTACACCATCTTGCGCGCCACGTCCGGTCCACGGACGAAGCCCGCAAGGAACGCGCCGACATGGCACGTACCCAGCTCTGGCTGCAGGGACAGGACTGGGTCACCTCGCCGCGGCGCCGGCGCGCGCTGACCTGGCTCGTGCGGCCGGTGCCGCGCATGGACACCTTGTACGTGGTGCGCGCGGCGCTGGAGCCTCGTGCCTCATCGGCGAGCGAGTAGCGGACGCCCGCAAGGCCATCGACGACATGCACACCGGCGAGCAGTACCACGAATTCATGCTGGCCTCGCCGCGGGACCGGAGCGTGCGTGCCCGGTTCCAGCAACTGGCGCTGGGCCTGTTGCCCGCGGGAGCGTCCGTGCTCGACTTCGGCGCCGGCACCGGCATCGATGCGAAAACCTATGCCGCCAGCGGGCACCCGACCTTCGTGTTCGAGCCTTCGGAGGCGATGCGCGATTGCCTGCTGCGGCACTGCCGCGACGAGATCGAGCGCAAGACCGTCGTCGCGGTCGCCTCGCCGCTAGCCTGCAAGGTGCAGGCGGTGACGGCGAACTTCGCGGTCTTCAATCACTTCGCGGATCATGCCGCGTTGTTCGAGCAACTGTCGTACGTGGTCCGGCACGGCGGCTTCGTGCTGGCCAGCCTGCTCAACCCCTATTGCCTCGCCGACGCACGCTACCGCTGGTGGCGGGCGAACCTGGTGAACCTCGTGCGCCGCGGCCACTACGCCATCGCCAGCGAAAGCCGCATCCACCGCTTTGCGCCGCGGATCGTGGCGCGGGCGGCGGCGCCGCATTTCCGGCTGGAGCGCCGGATGCCCAGCGGCTTCGCGCTCGCAAGCCAGCTTTACATGTTCCTGCTGTTCCGGAGAGTCTGACGATGTGGAAGGACTGGGTCAGGCCATTCGTCCGTCCGCTGCCGCAATGGTCGGTGGTCGCCGTCACGCCACCACAGCAGGCGGTTGTCGCCAGCTTGCGCTGGGGCAAGGCCGCCGCGGATGTCACCACCGACCACACTGTGGCATCGCTACGGCCGCTCACCATCGCGACCAGCCTGGACGCCGGCCCGCACCCCGTTCTCGAGTACCGCGACCGCACCAGCGGCCGGCTGCTCGGGAAATTGCAACTGCTGCGCACAACAACGGTCAGCGCCGAAGGCAGCACGCTCGCCCTCTACCACGTCGCGGCCGGCAGGCATCGCTGCCTGGCCTGGCCGCTGCGCCCGTGGAACACCTGGCTGCAGAACCGCCTGATGCGCAACAGCAACGCGTCGCCCCACTCCCTCATGGTGCCGGCCGCGACCCAGCAGCTGATGATCGCCTACCTGTGCCCGCGGCCGGTCGTGCTCGTCTCCGTCGACGCACCGGGCCACCACAACCTCTTCCCGATGGACCTGATCGGCCCGCTGGGACGCAGCGGGCTGTTCACACTCGCTCTGCGCAGCACCAATGTTTCCGTGGCTATCATGCGTGAGCAGCGCCGGATCGCCCTGTCCTGCATGCCGGCGGCGATGAAGGACGCCGTCTACGCACTCAGCGTGCATCACAAGCAACCGCTCGTGGACTGGACGGCACTGCCGTTCCCGGTGCGGCGCTCGCGCACCTTCGGCATACCCGCGGTGGCCGCGGCGCTGCGCATCCGCGAGCTGGAGATCGTGCACAGCGAGGAAGTCGGCTCGCATACGCTGTTCGTCGGCCGCATCGTGTCCGAGGAAACCCTGACGCAGGACGCGCAGCTGCACCACACGGCGGGGTTTCATCAGGCCTGGCGCCGCCGGCGCGGCATGCCGTTTGCGGAGGCGCGGTCTGCCTAAGGCGGGAGGAGCGACAGGTAGCACTTCGATTCGTGCGATATGCAAAGTCATGCAAGACTTCCCTGTCATGCATAACCCTAGGCCAAAAGCCTGTGCTGCGACGGCTTTCGATTGTCGAGCCCGGCAGGCTGCCTGAACGTCCGGTGCTATTCTCCGGAAACGGGATCTACTAAGCGTTAGCAGCCTTGGGGAAAGATATATGAAACTTGTTCTTGCAGTATTTCTTTTGGCGGGACTATCTGGCTGTACGACTGTGCAGCGGATTGATCGCCCGGGAGGTGCAACCGAGTACCTGGTTGCGTGCGGCGCGGCGACGGGCTGGAACATTTGCTACAAGAAGGCCAACGAACTCTGTCCATCCGGCTACAATACTCTTTCAGAGAAAGGCGGGTTCAATCGCAAGGAAATGCGTATCGCGTGCCCGCATGCTCCGGCCATAGGGCAGTAGCTGCTAACTCACCCAGGTCTACTTAGCGTTAGGTGTCTTAAAACGATGCTCTCATTTCTTGGTGGTGTAGTATTGGGAGCAGTTGCGTCTTGGCTTATCACGCACTGCTACTCCCTCAAGTCAAGTGCAGAGCTTAAAGCTGAACTTCGGCGGCTCTCGAACAAGCTAAGGCTGCAGAATACGCTACAAGATTTCGAGCAAGCTCTCGAATCAAGTTCTTGGCACGAAGCCACTACCAACGACTCAGGGATATGGGTTTGTGATTCCAACAACACGTTTCAAATTGAGCGCGGAGAACGCACCGGCGAATTCACCGAACGATGGACAACCGTCTATCCTGATCGCAACAGTTCCGCCTATCCTGTTTACTTGAAGATGGGCAACGTTATTGTCAAGGAGATGATCTTTATATCAATGGATGGAGGGAGAATCTTTGTTCCCATGACTGAGGCTCGGCCGACCAATGGTCGCGACATTGAATATTTCTGGAACATTAATAGTCTTGCCGTGAAGGTGTGCAGGGTCATCGGTAGCTACCACATCTACAACAACCTTGAGGGCATCGCCAATATGTCGCGCGTCGTAATTATCGAGTGAATACGCCCTAGCAAGTCTCAACCATGCACCTATGCCATCGGCGTGGCGCTGGTTTACAGACGAGATATGACGCACTCGTACGTCAAGAAAATTGATTTATGTCGCCTGCCACCTCACAAACGTAGTGAAACACATAACGGCAAGAACTAGATGCTTTTGACTAAGCTAGTGTTACTCATAATTGCCACTTCACTTTGGTTTCTACTGAGACCGAAGCGAGATTGGTACGTTATTGAGTGGCGCACGCGTTCTGATGAAAGACATACTTTAAGGCCGCCGCCGTATTCCGGATTTAGCAAGTTTGAGTTGGTCGCTCATAAGTTTAGAATTGAAAGCTTGTCAAAATCGTTTGCAAGCCTCCTCCATCAAGAAGGCACCCGTATAACGATAAAACAAGCCGTTTTTGAAGATTTACTCGCAGCGCAACACCATTTTGAAAGGACCAAGGCTCTTTTCCCTTATTCTGATACCTACCAGAAACTCTACCTTTTGCGGGTAGTGGCTCGTTCACGTAGACGCGCACACGTCTTGCCGCCGCGCAAATATATCGACTTCTCAACTGAAGTTTTGGACGAATATCCACTGCATTTGTGGTTCGAACCGCAGAAAGTTCCACCTGACCAGTGACCGTATCAACGACAGGCAGTGGGCTTCGCCGCTTGCATGTCGGGCATGTTCGGATCCATCTGCTGGGCGACGACCGTGCTGGAGGTGGCAAGCAGCGTGCCGGTGAGCGCAAGAGAGAGGATGTGCTTTTTCATGGGTCAGTTTCCTTGCGAGTTGGGATGAGGTGAAGTGTTTGCCTTGCCGGCTTGGCGCAACCGGTAACGAACCAGCAAGCGGAACGCCGCTGGCAACACCAGCATCGTCAGCAACGTCGCGGTGAGCATGCCGCCGACCATCGGCGCGGCGATGCGCTGCATGACTTCGGAGCCGGCGCCGTGGCCGAGCAGGATCGGCAGCAGGCCGGCGATGATGACGGCCACAGTCATCGCCAGCGGCCGTACGCGTTGCGCGGCGCCTTGGCGAATGGCTTCATCGAGCGCGTCGACACCGGCCTGCGGATCGAGCGCGAGCTGCCGATCCCAGGCGTGGCGCAAGTACAGCAGCATCACCACGCCGAACTCGGCAGCGACGCCGGCCAGCGCGATGAAGCCGATCACTGTCGCCACCGACACCGAATGGCCCAGCAGCCAGATCAGCCACAGGCCGCCGACCAGCGCGAGCGGCACGTTGGCCATGATGAGCGCCGCCTCACTGGCACGCCGGAACACCGCGTAGATCAGCGCGAAGATGATCAGCAGCGCGACCGGCACCACCAGCTTGAGTCGTTGCGCGGCACTGGCGAGATACTGGAACTGACCCGACCAGTCCAGCGTGACGCCGGGCGGCAACGTGACCTGTCGGGCCACGGCCTGCTGCAGCCGGGCGACCACGCCGCCGAGGTTGCTGCTGGCCGTGTCGATGTAGACGTAGGTCGCGAGCTGACCGTCCTCGCTCTTCAGCATCGACGGCCCCGCCGCGACGGTGATGTCGGCGACCTGGCCCAGCGTGAGCTGGGCGCCGTTCGCGGCCACGATCGGCAACTGCCGCAGTGCCTGTACCGAATCGCGATCTACCCGCGGATAACGCACCACGATGGGAAAGCGCTCGCGCCCTTCGATGCTCTGGCCGATGGGGTCGCCGCCGACCACCGTGGCGATCAGCTGCTGGACCTGCTCCTGCGTCAGTCCGTAACGTGCCGCCTCGTCGCGGCGGATATGCACGTCGACGTAGCGCCCACTGGTCGGACGCTCGGCCACGACCGAGCTGACCCCGGGCACGGTCTTGGCGACCGTTTCGATGCGGTCGGCCACCGTCTGCTGCGTGGTCAGGTCGGTGCCCAGCACCTTGATGCCGATCGGGCTCTTGATGCCGGTGGAGAGCATGTCGATGCGATCGCGGATCGGCGGCACGAACAGGTTCGTCAGGCCCGGCACGTGCACGGCCCGGTCGAGATCGGCCTTGATCTTGGCCATCGTCATGCCGGGACGCCACTGATCCTTCGGCTTGAGGGTGATGATGGTCTCGAACATCTCCAGCGGCGCCGGGTCGGTGGCGGTGTCGGCGCGCCCCGCCTTGCCGAACACGTGGGCCACCTCGGGCACGGTCTTGAGCATGCGGTCGGTGAGCTGCAGCAATTGCGTCGCTTTGCCAGACGACAGCCCAGGCAAGGCCGTCGGCATGTACATCAGCGTGCCTTCGTCCATCGCCGGCATGAACTCGCTGCCGAGCTGGCTGAGCGGCACCAGCGCCGTGAGCAGCACCAAGGCGGCCAGCCCCAGCGTGGCCTTCGGAAAACGCAGCACCATGTCGAGGATCGGCCGGTACAGCGCGATCAGGCCACGATTGATCGGATTGGCGTGCTCGGCGCGCAAGCGTCCGCGCACCAGGTAGCCCATCAGCACCGGCACCAGGGTCACCGCCAATCCTGCGGCGGCGGCCATCGCGTAGGTCTTGGTGAAGGCCAGCGGTTTGAACAGCTTGCCCTCCTGGCCTTGCAGCGCGAACACCGGCACGAACGACAGCGCGATGATCAGCAGGCTCACGAACAGCGCCGGCCCCACCTCCACGGTGGCTTCGGCGACGATACGCCAACGCTCCGCAGCACTCGGCTCGGCGATGGCGCCCCCTTCCGCCCTTCGGGCACCTTCCCCCGCACGCGGGGGAAGGGATTTTTCTTCGCGCCAGTGCTCCAGATGCTTGTGAGTGTTCTCGATCATCACGATCGCCGCGTCCACCATCGCACCGATCGCGATCGCGATGCCGCCCAGCGACATGAGGTTCGCGGTGACACCCTGCAGGTTCATCACGATGAAGGCGGCGAGCACGCCCAGCGGCAGGGTGATCACGGCGACCAGCGCCGAGCGCAGGTGGCCGAGGAACAGCGCGCAGACCAGGGTGACGACGAGAAACTCCTCCAGCAACTTTCGCCAGACGTTCTCCACGGTGGCGTCGATCAGCCGGGAGCGGTCGTAGGTCGGCACGATCTCGACGCCCGGCGGCAGGCTGCGTTGCAGCTGCGCCAGACGCGCCTTCACCGCCGCAATGGTGGCCTTGGCGTTCTGGCCCGAGCGCATCACGATGATGCCGCCGACCACCTCGCCTTGGCCGTCCAGCTCGGCGAGGCCGCGACGGAAGATCGGGCCGCGACGCACGGTGGCGACGTCGCGCAATCGGACCGGCACGCCGTTCGCGTTGGTGATGATGGGCACGCTCTCGAAGTCGGCACGGGTCTTGAGATAGCCCTCGCTGCGCACCATCAGTTCGGCCTCGCCCTGCTCGATCACCGAGCCGCCGTTGGCCCCGTTGGCGGCGCGCACGGCATCGACGAGCTGCGCCACGGTGAGGCCACGCGCAGCCAGTGCCTGCGGATCGGGCACGATCTGCCACGCCCGATCCATGCCGCCCAGGGTGGCCACCTCGGCCACGCCCGGCACGGTCTTCAGTTGGAAGCGCAGATTCCAGTTCTGCAGCGCGGTGAGCTGGCCGATGTCGTGCCGGCCCGTGCGATCGACCAGCGCGTACTCGTAGATCCAGCCAAGCCCGGTGGCATCCGGACCGAGCGCGGGATTGACGCCGGCCGGCAGTCGATCACGCGCCTGGCTCAGGTACTCCAGCACGCGCGAGCGCGCCCAATAGAGATCGGTGCTGTCGCTGAACAACACGTCCACGTAGGAATCGCCGAAGAACGAATACGCGCGCACCGTGGTCGCGCCGGGCACCGACAGCATGGTGGTGGCCAGCGGATAGGTCACCTGATCCTCCACCGCCTGCGGCGACTGGCCGGGGTAGCTGGTTCGGATGATGACCTGGGTGTCGGAGAGATCCGGCAGCGCGTCGATGGACGTATGCCACGCCGAGAACACGCCCACCGCCGCCAGCGCCAGCGCGGCCAGCAGCACGAACACGCGGTACCGGATCGAAACGCGGATCAGCGCGGCGATCATCGTCCGTCTCCCATCGGCATGCCCGGCATCGCAGCGCTGGCCGCGGGTGCTGGTTCGCCGGTCTGCATCCGCTGCAACGCGCCGGACAAGCTCGCTTCCGAATCGATCAGGAACTGGCCGGACACCACCACGCGCTCATCGCCGGAAAGCCCCGCGAGAATCTCGGTGTAGCCGCCGGCCGAACGACCGAGGCGCACCGCCACCGGCCGGAACTGCCCGTTGCCCTCGGCCACAATCACCCGCGGTGTGTCGCTCCCGGTGGCGATCACCGCATCGTCGGGCACCACCGGTTCGGGCGAACCCGCCGCCGGCTGCAGCTCCACACTGACGAACATGCCGGGACTCAGCGCGTGATCCGGATTGGCCAGCACGATGCGCGCCCGCTGGGTGCGGGTCATCGCGTCGATGTCGGGCAGCAGCGTTTCCACTTGGCCATGGAACACCTGGCCGGGCAAGGCCGTCGCTCGCACGGTCACCGGCGTGCCGGCGCGCACCGTGCCCACTGCGGCCTGTGGCAGCGCCGCCTCCACCCACACCGTGGACAGGCCGTTGAGCGTCATCAGCGTCTGTCCGGCGTCGACCTGCTGACCTTCGCGCACGTCCAGCGTCGTGACCACGCCGTCCTGCGGCGCGTGCAGCGTGATATGACCATCCCGTTCCGAGGCGATGTCCCGTGCGGTCAGGCCCAGCACCTGCAGCCGCTCCCGCGCAGCCGTGCGCAGCGCCTGCGCGTCGGCGGACTGCGCGTGCTGCAACGCGCGATATTCGGCAATCGCGCTGCTCCACTGCGGCGCCAGCAGTTCGGCCAACGGTTGCCCGGCCTTGACGACGGTGTACGGCGCGCGCACGTCAAGCCGCTCCACCGTCGCGTCGACGCGCGCACTCACGGTAACGGCGTCGCACAGGTTCCAGCTCACGGTGCCCGGCACTTCGAGTTGGGCCGCCAATACCCGGCGCACCACGGGTACGGTGCGCACACCCAGGTTCTGCACGGTGGCCGGGGCGATGCGCACCACGTTCTTGTCGGTGCTGCCGTCATCCGCATACTTGGGCACCATTTGCATGCCCATCGGCGACACGCCGGGGTGGTCGAAGTGCTGCTCGGGCACCATCGTGTCGTACCAGTACAGCACCTTGCGTTGCGCGCCTTGCGTGTCCGCCGTGGTGCTGGCCGGCATCGATGCAGAGCCAACATGGCGGCCACCGACATAGCCCAAAGCCAGCAGCACGGCGGCACCCGCCAGCGCACCGATCACGATACCGATCCGTTTCATGGCAGGTTCTCCGAAGACGAGGTGGATTCGGGCAACAGATAGGCCAAGGCGGCCCAAGCGCGGGCGCGGGCCGCCAACGCATCGGCGTAGTCGAGGCGCAGCGTGATCTCGTCGCGTCGTGCATCCAGCCACGGCTGCAGCGTGCCGCCGCCGCGGTAAGCGGCCAGCGCCACCTGGCTGCGATCGCGGGCCAGCGGCAGCAGCGCCGTGCGATCGCGTGCGATCTGCCGCCCCCAGCCCTGCCAGGCGGCGACGTCGCGCGCGACGGTTTCGCGTTGCGCGCGGCGGGCATCCTCGTGCGCCGACTCGACCGCATCGCGCTCGGCCTGCTTCGCGCTGATGTCGCGGTCTTGCCGGTTGCGGGTGAACAGCGGCAGGCTCACGCCGACCTGCACCATCACCATGTCAGACAGATACGGCGCGCGGTGACCGTAGGTCACGTCCACACTCCAGTCCGGATGCTTCGAGGCGTGCGCCTGCGCCAGCGCGGCGTCGGCCACCTGTTCGCGCGCCTGCCACGCTTGCATCGGTGCCTGCCGGTCGGTGTGCTGTTCGAGTTGATCCGCCGCGACCGGCAACTGGTCGAAGTCCGGGGCGTCCGCCAGCGCAGTCGGTGCGTCGCCCAGCCAGCGCTGCAAGGACGCGTTTGCCGCCTGCAGATCGGCGTCGGCGGCTTCGATCCGGTTGGCCAGCGTCAGCGCCTCGGCCTGTGCCGCCAGCACGTCCGCCGCACTGCCGGTGCCGCCGTGCAACCGCGCCTTGGCGACCTGCACCGCGAGGGCACTTTCGTCGCGCAAAGCTTCCAGCAAAGTGCGCTGCTGTGTGGCCGCCCATACACCGATCCAGGCGTCGGCGGTGCGCTCGCGCACGCTCTGTGCGGTGACAGTGCGATCGGCCTCGGCGGCATCGACCTGCGCGGCGGCAAGCGAACGATCCGCCGCGCGCGCCGCGTGCGAAGGAATCGCCTGCATCACGCCGATCGTGCGCATGGTCATCGTGTCCGAGCGCAGGCTGAAAGCGCCCGGATCGGTGACCGGGTAGTTGGAGACACCGAACGTCAGCGACGGGTCGGGCAGGCGCCCTGCCCGCACGGCTTCATCGCGCCTCGCATCGAGATCGGCGTTGCGCGCTGCGAGCAATGGCGCACGGACCACGCCCTGCCGGACAGCAGCGTCCAGTGTCAGCCGTAGCGCGTCGGCGGCTTGGGCCGCAGCAACAGCGACTGATGCGCCCACGACGATGAGCAGCGCCCGCGCGCAATGGCGCCGGGCCAAACAGGAAAACAGCATGAGGGTTCACTCCCGTGATCGAACCAGCGTCGCGCACGCAGGCACGACGGCACCTCGGCGATGGCCGGGAGGCGCTAGATCAACAGGGAGCAGAACCGCAGGGTGGGAGGTGGATCGGGACGATGCAGGGCCGTATTGGGCAAGGTCGTCCGAACCACGACGTGCGCGATGGTTCCCGACAACGTCGGGGAGATGGAGGCGAGCAGTAGCGGCGGAACCGTCGGCAGGCTGGCATCGTGCGTCGACACCGTAGTGCCGGCGCAGTGTTCGGCGCAACGCGGGTCCACACCGTGCTGATGCGAGGCTGGCATCTTTGCCGTGGATACCATGCCCATGTCTGCACAGTGCCCCGTCATGGCGATGCTTGTCGGCACGATGGGCAAAGTGCAGGCGTAGGCCGCCATGACCAGTTGCTGGAACACCAGGCAAAACACCGCGACGCCGGTCCACAGGACGCGGCGACGACGGCTGATGTGGAAGTGCTTGCGCATGGTTTCGTCATCTTAGCGCAGCTGACCGTGGGCGCAGTCGGGCGTGCCCCAGGTTTGGCCACGTTGGGTCAGTTCGGCGGCAATGCGCGCGGTTTCGTCGCCACCGCGATCGTCAGGCTTTGCAGGAAGTGGAAATCCGGCCGCCGCAGCGCGTAGCGCGCGTCGTCCGGATCGCACAGCTGCGCCAGCGTGTCGAAATCCGCTGGCTGCAGGTAGGGCCGCAGGCGCTCGCCCCAGGTGTCCCGGAAGATCGCGTCGCGCAGGTAGCGTTCGTCCGCATCCGCGAGTGGCTGGACGCGCTCGATCATCCGCGTTCGTACGCTCACGCTGCGCAACCCCGCTTGCTGCAGCCAGCCGACGAGCGCACGCACGGCAGTGAATTCGCGTTCGCTGCGGCCATAGCGGTCGCGGTAGTACGCGCGCACCGCGTCGTTGACGCATCGTTCGAGACGGGCATCCCACGCGAAGACCATGTCCGGCACCAGCGAGCTCTGGCCCAGCACGAGACGGCCACCCGGAGGCAGCAGCTCGGCCAGGACCTGCACGCCGGCGACCGGGTCGTGCAGATGGTTGACGGCGTTGACGGCCCAGATCAGGTCGAAACTGCCGTCCGCCAGTGGCGGCTGCAGCATGTCGGCCTGCACGATAGTCGCCTGCGCCGGGGCACTGCGGCGAGCGGCGCGGACGTGCGCGGTCGCCAGGTCCATCCCCACCACCAGAGCGCGATCCGCGGCGGCTTCGTGGAACCATCCGACCGCCTCGCCCGTGCCGCAACCGGCGTCGAGCACGCGCGCATCCGCCCGCACTGCCAGCGCGGCGATCGCCTCGCGCAACTCCGGCCGCGCGAACGCGTTGAACAGCCGGAGCTTCTCCGTGTAGTCGCGCTGCGGAGTGTCGCCGAGCAGTCCGACCACGGTCTGTGTCCTGTTCATCGCAGCGGGCTCGTCGCCGTGCGGCATCCGTGCTGCTCCCGCCCGATGGCGGGCGGTTCGTTGCCGTGCCGCAGCCGCCGGCGCAGACGGTTGAACGGGCGCTCGATCAGGAACCACGACGACAGCGCCGCGAGGAAAACGAGCATCAGATTCTGCGGGAATGTATGCACCCACGCGCCGGATCGGTGGTCCAGGAAAGGCATTTGCCACAGATACAGCGAGTAGCTCAGCACGCCGAGAAACATCACCGGCTTCCAGTTCAGCAGGCGCCCGGCCAGCGAGTTCGCATGCCGCGTGCTCGACTCGATCAGCACGGCGAGGCACAGGTTCATCAGCGGCGACCCCAGCAGGATCGCCACGGGATGGCTGCCCATGCGGTTGATCAGCAGCACCAGCGGCACCGTAAGCACGAGCCAGCGGCTGCCGGTCAGGCGCAGGTACCACGTGCGGGTCAGCAGCCATGGCCGCAGCAGCGCCAGCGCACAACCCGCCGCCAGGTAATCGAACATCGCAGGGAAGCTCGTCAGCATGCCGCTCGGGAAACGTGGATCGACGTGGAATATCCATTCATGGATGCCCCAGCGCACCAGCGGACCGATGCAGATCGCCGCGGCCGCGACAAGCAAGGCGCGACGTTCGCGCAAGACCAGCAAAGTCAGCGGCCACAGCAGGTAGAACTGCTCCTCGACCGACAGCGACCAGAGATGCCCGATCTGCAGGGAACGGTCCGGCTCGAAGTTGACTGTGTAAGTCAGCGCGTAGGCAAAGTCGCGGCCGCTCAGCGGCACCGCGCCCGCCGCCGTCGCGATCGCCATGACCAGGACGAACGCGTAGAACGCGGGAAAGATGCGCACGATCCGGCGCAGGTAGAACCGCTTCAGCGAAATCTCCCCCGTCGCCTCGCGCTCGCCCATCAAGAGCGAGGTGATGAGGAAACCGGAGATCACGAAGAACACCAGCACACCGAGATGCGCGACGTCGCCGCACCAGCGGCCATATTGTGCGATGGAAACGGGAAAGCGCCGCGTCCCGCAGAGATGCCCGTAGCACACCATCAGGATAGCGATGGCCCGGAGTCCGTCCAGTGAAGGCATGCGGGTGCCCTGCGTGTTCATGCGGCGCGCAAACGCAGGTAGAGCGCTTCGAACGCGCGCGCGGTGTGATCGGCGTCCTCGCGCAGCGCGCGGAGCTGCGCGCCCGCGGCCAGGCGCAGCCGGAGCTCCTCGTCGCCGAGCAGGCGGCGGATGGCATCCGCGAGCGCCGCCGCGTCGCCGACCGGCACGGCCAGCGCCGCGGTCGGCGCCCACTCCGCAATGTGCCCGACCGCCGTGCCCACCGTGGGCACGCCCACGGCGGCGGCTTCGAGCACCACCAGCGGCCCGGCCTCGTGCAGCGACGACATCACCAGCAGGTCGGCCGACTCCATCAGCGGACGCAGTTCGCGCTGGGTCTTGAAGCCGAGAAAATGCACGCGTCCATCCAGCCCGAGCCGGCCGGCGAGCCGCTGCATCTCGCCCTGCAAGGTGTCCACGCCGACGATGTCCATCTCGAAGTCCGGCCCGGCCCCGGCCAGAATCGCCAGCGCACGCAACAAGGTCGGCTGGTCCTTGACGCGGTTGAGGCTGGCCACGTGGATCAACCGGGCCGGCCCCGCGTCGCGTCCGCGCGGCGCACGCGGCGGCCAAGCCAGCAGGTCGACCCCCAGCGGCACGCGCCGGGCCTCGAGCCCGAGCGCGCGCAGCGACTCGAGGATCGACGCGCTGGCGGCGGTGATCGCATCGGCGCCGCGCAGCACCACCGCCTCGCGCAGCCGCGCCTTCCACGTGCGCCGACCGCCGTAGGCTATCGCGGGCAACGCGACCAGCTCGCCGCCGGCGACATGCACCAGGCTCGGCCGCCGCAACAGCTTCGCCGCCGTCACGGCAACCAGGCTGCACGAGCCGGAGAAGATCGCGTGGACCGCGTCGAACGGTGCACGCCCATGCTCGGCGCGGATCGCCGCGATCGCGCGCAGCCGCGTCCGGCCTTCGCCGATGTTGTGGATGCGGGCGCCGGCAAGTTCCCAGCAGCCCGGCATCGCCTCCTGGTGCAGCGCGAAGACATGCACCTCGTGCGCGCGCGCCAGCCGCACTATCAACGCCAGCAGAGCCGGGATCACGCGGAACTCGCCGCTGCGGTCCACCCCGCCGGGAACCACCAGAGCGAGCTTCATGGCGCGCTCCCGTGGCGGTCGTCGAGCACCCGGGCATAGGCCGCGGCCCAGAGCCGACCCACCGCCTGGAACGAGAGCGTCTCGTCGAAATGCGCACGCACCTGCTGCGGCGAAGACCGGTTCGCCGTGGCATCGACCAGCGCCGCGGCCAGCGCCGACGCATCGCCGCACGGCCACAGCCGGCCGATGCGGCCGTTGCCGGTCAATGCGCGGAACGCCGGGATGTCCGTGAGTACCGGCGTGAGGCCGCAGGCCAGCGCTTCCATCGCCGCGTAGCCGCTGCCTTCGGCGCGGCTGCCGGAGACGAACAGATCGGCGGCGCGCATCAGCGTCTCGACCTGCGCATGCGTCACCTTGCCCAGCAGGTGCACGCGCCCGGCCAGCCTCGGATCGGCATCGATATGCGCGCGCACCTCGGCCAGCATCGGCGCCTCGCCGAAGGCACACCACAGCTGCAGGCCGGGCAAGCGCTCCGCCGCCAGCGCGACGCCGTCGAGCACCGTCAGCGGATCCTTGCCGCGATTCAGGCGCCCTACCCACAGTGCACAAGGATTGCCGCGCACGCCGGTCGCCGCGCGTGCGCGTGCGCGATCGCCCGGCGTGAAGCGACTGCTGGATTCGGGGATCGCGAACAGCCGTGTCGCCGGGTCAAACACGCCGGCGGTGACGAATGGTTGCGCAAGCTCGACTGCCGTGAAGGCCACGCCCGCTGCTGCCGCAAAGCGACGGCGGTGGCGCGGCTGTCGCCACCAGCGCGGCAGTCGGTCGGCATGATCCTGGAAAACCACCGGCAAGTCCGGCGCAAGCTTGCCGGCGATCGCGAACGCATCGTCGACGTAGGCCAGACTGTGCGCATGCAGCGCGTCGACGCTGCTGCCGTCCAGGGCATCGGCGAAACGGCGGCCCCGGCCTCGCGCCGTCCACGTTCCGCGCAGATCGACGAGGCGGTAGTCCACGCCGGCGCGCGTCAGGCGCTCGGCATGCGCGGCCGCCTGCAGCACGGTGACCCGGACGCCGGCGCTCGCCACCAGCTCCGCGATGTCCGTCAGCGACGGCCAGCGTTCGAGCAGGGCCGCGAGGCCCAAGCCGCGGGGTGCGGGCAGGAAATTGATCTGCGCCACATGCAGCGACACGACCTAAAGTCCCGACACCTGCGGCATGCGCAGGCGCACCAGCCGGTTCGCCAGGGTCAGCTCCCACGGTCGGTCGTACCTGCGGAAGCGGTAGCGCCAGCCGGCCATCGCGCTGAGGTTGCGCTTGGCCCACGGTGGCGCGCGCAGGTCCTGCACCGTGGGGTAGCGGCAGCGCAACACGGTGACGAAGTCGTTGATGCGGCGACGCAACCGGTCGCTGAGCCAAGGCGCATCCATGTGGCAGGCGTAATCGACCCAGCGCGGCTGGGCCCACTCGTCCGGCGTCGCGGGGAACACCACCGGTTCGCCGTCGATGTCCAGCAGCGGCGTGCCCGGTCGCTTGCTGCGGTCCTTCTCGTGGCGGCTGTGCTCCGGCAGCGGCGTGTAGATGTAGATGACGATCTCCGTCTGCGGGTTGATCCGCTTCATCTCGCGGATGAACTCGAACGTGCGTTCGGTCTCCTCCTCGGTGTTTTCCGGTGGCGCGACCATGAACGACAACTCGGGGATCACGCCGTGGCGGCGGCACAGCTCGACCACTTCCAGGGTCTGGTCCGGCCGCGTGCCCTTGCGGATGTCGTGCAACATCTGGCCGCTGGGCGATTCCGCACCGATGTAGGCCATGCGCAGCCGGCTCTTGCGCACCAGTTTCCACGCGTGCTCCGAGAGCTTGAGCAGCGCGTCGGAACGGGCGAAGCACCACCACGGCAGCTCGAACCGCGCCATCACCTCGAGCAGCGGCAGCATGTCCGCCTCGCGGTCGAAGAAGTTGTGGTCGAAGTACTGCACCGCATCGGCGCCCAGCGTGTGCTTGAAATAAGCCAGCTCGCGCTCCAGCCGTGCCGCGGCCGGCAGCTGGGTCGCGCCGCCGAACATCGCGGCCACGCCGCAGAAGGTGCAGTGGTAGCGGCAGCCGATTGCCGCCTGGGTGGCGACGGTGCGCTGGCCCAGGTAGGTGCGCGCCAGGTAGCGGCGAGGATCGCCGAGCTTGTCGTAGGGCAGCAGCCCCGCGGGGTCGTGGCGCATGATGGGCCGCGCCGGGTTGTGCACCACCGTGCCGGCGCGCTTCCACGACAGCCCGGCGATCTGCTCCAGCGCGGGCTGGTCACCGGCGAGTGCGGCGACCAGTTCGGGCAAGGCCTGCTCGCCCTGGGCGCGGATCGCGTAGTCCACGTAGGGTGCGGCCAGCGTGGCGTCCGTGTGCAGGGTCGGGAAATAGCCGCCCCAGATGATCGGTACCAGCGGAAAACGCGTACGTATCGCCCTGGACACGGCAATCGCCGTGGCCACCTGCGGGCCGCCCATCACGCCCACGCCGACGGCGTCGAAGCGCTCCTGCTCCATGGCGCGCACGCTGTCGTTGACGAAGTCGCGGTCCACGTTGCCGTCGATGATGCGGCTGCTGCCGCCGCGATCCAGCGCCGCCGCGAGCTGCAGCAGCCCGAGCGGGAAGCGCGCGCTCGAACGCGAGGTGACGGTCGGGTTGATCAGCAAGGTGCGCGGAGCGGTCATGGACGGGCCTGCATGCAAGCGGGATCGGAACCGGGGGCGCGCCGCAAGCGGAACACCAGCGCGACGGGCACCTCCAGCGCGCGGGGATCGAAGTGCGCGCCGGCGGGGATGTCGCCGGGGGCCAGCATGGGTTCCAGTACCTGCTCGATGTGCAGCCCGAGCGCGGCGCAGGCGGCATGCCAATCGCCGTACAAGTGCTGCGTGTGCCGCACGGCGTAGCGGCGGCCCGCGGACTTGAAATCGCGCTGCCAGCCCAGCGCATGCCCGATCGGATGCACGTCGCTGCACAGCAGCGTGCCGCCGGGCCGGGTCGCCCGGCGCAGTTCGGCCAGCGCCTGCGCCAGGTCATCGAGGTGTCCGACGACCAAGCCGCAGATTGTCAGGTCCGCCTGGGCATCCGGCACCGGCAGGGCCAGCAGGTTTCCCTGCAGCAGGGAAACCTGCGCGCCGCTGCGCAAGCTGCCCAGCTCCGCCGCTGCGCGTTCCAGCATCGGCGGCGACAGGTCCACGCCGGTCGCGCGCGCCGCACCACGCCGCAGCGCGTGCAACAGGTAGCGCCCGCTGCCGCAGCCGGCATCGAGCACCGCCTGCCCGCGCAGCGAGGCCGGCATCAACGCGAGCATCGCGCGCTCCTCGGCGCACATCACCGGGTTGTGGGCGTGCGCCGGATACGCAGACGCCCACAGTGCGTAAGCCTCGGCGGGTTCAAGCAGCGGTGGGTGCGTCATCATCGTCATCGCGCTTCCACGGCACGCTCGCGCTCGGGCGCGTTGCGTGCGGCGACGAGTTCGAGCCCGGGCTCGAGCGCAAGCAGGTCCGGCTCGGCCAGCGGCGCGGCCAGCAGCTTCGGCCGGCCGTCCAGCATCGCGGGCACGGTGTCCACGCCGGCGACCGCGAACCATTCGGCGAAATCGGGATCGGCGATGCACGGCACGCCGTCGCGCACCACCGCGCGGATGTCGCTGCGTTCGAGGTCGGTCAGGCTGCGCGCCGCGCCGCCACGGTCCTCGACGATCACCAGGTCCGCCCGTGCGCCCGGCGCGAGGCTGCCGCGACCGGGCAGGCGCAGGATGCGTGCCGCCGCGGTCGTGGCCAGCGCCAGGATCTGCGCGGGCGCGAGCTCGCCGCGTGCGGCGACATCGCGCATTTCTTCGAGCAGATCGCGCGCGCCGCTGAGCCTCGAGTCGCTGCCCAGCGCGAGGCGGCCGGCCGCGCACAGGCGCCGCGGATCGATCGTGCGCCCGAGCAGCCTGCGGTTGCTGGTCGGGCACCACACCACCGCGGCTCCGCTGGCGAGCACGCGGTCGATGTCGCGCTCGCGCAGACCCACGCCATGCACCAGCACGCTGTTCGCCGCGAGGCAGCCGAGTCGGTCCAGCTGCGCCAGCTCCGCCTGCGCGATCGCATCGGTGCCTTCGGCCAGGTGAATCATCCAGGGCCGCCCCACGGGCGTGGCGGCGAAGCTCGCAGGTACCGGCGGCCCGTAACCGGGCCAGCCCAGCGCGTAACTCCAGCCGTAGTCGCGCAGCAGCGCCACCGGGAAATCCAGCGCGTCCAGCGTCGGGTGCCAGGGGTCGTGGTGCGCCACGCAGGTGACGCCGGCGAGCAGGTTCTTCAGTGCGCCGTGGCGCAGCCGCAGCGGCTTCGGCAGGCGCAACGCGGCGGCCACGGCGGGCTCGGCGAAGTGTGCCTGGAACGCGGCGATCCACGCGTAGCTGTTCGCGAACGGCGCATCCGCAGGCAGCGGCGGCACCGCGTTGACGTGCAGGTGCTCATGCGCGTTGATCAGGCCGGGGAAGATCAGATGGTCGCGCAAGTCGATGCGCCAGGCCCGCGCGGCCAGCGAGGCGCCGATCCGTGCCGCCCGGATCGGCAGCGGCGCGTGCGAGATGCCGGCCGGCGCGACCGTGATCGCACGGCACAGGCTGACGTCCAGCGCGGCCTGTAGGAATCCCATGGCGTCAGCGCCGCCGCATCACGATCAGGAAGTGGTCGCCCATGTCGCGCAGCAGCGGCAGCGCGCCGAGGCGATCGTCGAGCCAGCCCAGGCATGCACTGCGGCGGCGATGGCGGCGGTAGTAGTCCACCAGGTAGGGCGGCGGCAGGAACAGGCCGAGCGCGCGGTAGCCCGCCAGCGCGAAGTGTCCGGCGAAGGCGCGATGGAACTCGCGCGGCAGGTAGTAGCTGGTCCAGATCGTGTGGCGGTTCATGCCCACCGCGGTGACGCCACGCGCGGCGCGCACGCCGGCCCGACGGAAGCGGCCGCGCAGCACGTAATGCACCAGTTCCCACGGGCAGATCCGGCCGATCACCGAGAACACCAGCCGGCCACCCGGCCGTAGCAGGCGCGCGCATTCGGCCGCGACCGCGTGCAGGTCCGGCGCGCAATTCAGCGGGCCGAAGTTCGAGTAGATGCCGTCGAACGTGTCGTCGAGCCGGTCGAGCTGCTGGATGCCGAGGTGCGCGGTGTCGACGCGCGCCTCCATGCCCGCTGCGGCGGCACGCACCTGCGTGCGGGCGACCATCTGCGGCGACCAGTCGGTGGCGACGACCTGGTAGCCGCGCCGCGCGAATTCGATCGCGTCGAGGCCGGTGCCGCAGCCCAGGTCGAGCAGGCGTCCGCCAGCGGGAAGTTCACGGCACACGGTATCCCACAGGGTCGCGCGCATGCGCTGGATCAGCTCGTTGTTGCCGCGGGGGCCGTCGTAATCGGCCGCCACGCTGTCAAAGGCGCGCTGCGTGTCGAGCAGTTGCGCCTCGCTCAAGGACACCCCCGATCGAGACCGGCGAGCACCGTGGCCGGGTTCGATCGGGCACCCTGTTTCAAGCCCGTGTTGTCCACTCATGTCGAGTCGATCCCTGTTGCACCCAAGCGCAGCTCGTTGATCGCCACCATGGCCCAAGGCAGTCGCCGACCGGCGGTGCCCATCGCAGTCAATGTGTCTCGACCCGCTCGATAGGTGCTGCCACGAGCGGATTTGGTTGAGTGGCTGCGGAAATTTCGGGGGCATGTGCCCACCCTGCAGCGCAAGGCTGCGCCCGGCCGCAGGGTCATCGAAACGGAATCGGCTGCCTCCTCCTTCATGCCGGCGCAACCATTGATCGACGGGATGGCACGCACGTCTTGTGCGCGGCGACGGGAGTCGGATCGATGAGCCAGTTGGATCGACGAGGGTTCTTGCAAGGGCTAGTGGCCAGCCTCGCGCTGGCGCCATTCGCCGGAATGGCCATGACGCAGCGCAGCCCGTCGATCGCCAACCGCGTGTCAGAGCGGCAAGGCCCGGCATCGGCCAGGTCGGATTCCCCCGCCGTCATCATTGCCCGCACCCATATCGAGGCATGGAGCAACCACGACTTTGCATCGGCGCGGAAGAACCTTGCGGCCGACATCCACTTCACCGCAACGAGCATGCAACCCGCCATGACGCCAACCGATCTCGTCGGCATCGACAGCTACATGACGGGCCTGGCCCGGTTCGCGCAGGCCGTCGTGCCGGACAGTGCCCGCGTGATCGCGAGCATCGGCGATGAGCGCAACGCACTCGTCATGGTGACGGTGAAGGCGTTTCTCGGCCTCGGCACACCGAAGACGCTTCCGATGGCGCGCCTCTATCTGCTCGATGGACAGGGCAAGATCAAGGGCGAGCAAGTCATCTTCTACGTGGACCGGAGCTGAGTGTTGCCCGGGCGTGCTCGCACCATGTTCGGTTTCATGCAGCTTCGTGCAACGCGGTTGCGGCCTGCCTGGAGGCGCCAGCCGGATGCCATGTGGGGAGAAGTTCGGCACGGCAGGCCATCGATCGGGTGATTCCGCCCTGCTCTCTCGGCGCAGCCGTGCCACCTCTACGCAGATCGCCGTGCGGTACTGCGCGCAACGCTTGCTGACACACCCAGGAAGATCCCCAGCAGCAGGCCGATGCCCCAGGTCAGCATGGGATTCGGAAAGGCCTGTCCCTCCGGTACATAGATCGGCCACACCGTCGAGGTTTCATAGGTGTAGGTGGGTCCGAGGCGTTCGACGAGATCGTTCTTCGCCTGCCGCAGGCCACGGATCTCGTCCTCCTTGTTGGCCAGCAGCAAGCTCGCGAGCATCGGATTGGCGACGTCCTTGCCGCCCGCCTCGCCCTTGTTTCCCGACGCGGCCGCCTGCCGATACCGGGCCTGGTCAGTCTGCGCGGTCTGCAGCTCGGCATCGATCTGGGCGAGGCGCGCGCGTGCCGCCGCCAGCGGCGCCTCCTCGAGACCTTGGTGGACCAGACGCAACTGGGCGACCGTCGCCGCGGCCAGCTCGCTGGCCTGCTGCCGTGAATACGCCCGTACGGTCAACTTGACCAGCGAGCCCGCGTAGAGCATCGGCTCCAGCTTCAGGCTCTTGCGATAAAGCCCGGCCACGGACGAAGTCGGCGCATAGCCGGCGCTCTGCAGGACCTCGTTCTGGAATGGCACCAGCTGCAGGCGCTCGGTCACGCGCTGCAAGGGTTCGACCTTCGGATCCTGGCCGGCCGGCACCTGCCCGACCTGCGCGATCTGGATCCAGGCCGTCGCCTCCCACTGGCGCTTCGCCAGATGCGCGAACGCATAGGTGCAGGCCAGGGTCAGCGCCAGCACGAGCACGAACCACTTCCACTCGCGCACAAAGACCCGCCACAGGTCGACCAGATAGATTTCATCGTGTTCCATGGTTCCGTACCCGCTGGTGAGAGAGTGAAGACACGGCCTGCGCGGCCATCGCGGCGCCCCCTGCCCTTCGGTTCGGCAGCCAGGCCGCGAACAGCTGCAGGAAAAGACAGACGCCGATGAAGCCGGCGTTCGTCCACGTGAAGGCCTGCGGCGCGAACGGCGACATCGCGCACACATAGGACATGCGCAGGAAGATCAGCAGCGAGAACAGCGGCACCGTGGGGCGCAGCCGCTGCACGCTCCACAGCAGCATCGCGTACAGCGCGAACACCGAAGCCACCGCGCCCCAGGGACCCAGCGCCAGCAGGAACGGAAAGAACTCCGTGCCCACGTTGATGTTCGGCGCATCCAGCGGGATGCCCGTGCCGGCCGTCGCGATGGAGCCGTGCAGGGGCACGATCTGGTTGATCAGGAAGTCCGCGTTGACGTAGTGCTTGGCCAGCATCGCGCTGAAGTTGTAGGGGCCCGCACTGCCGTACAGCAGCAGCCACTTGATGCCTTGCGGCGCGGCGCGGTACATCGCGCCGAACGGCAGCGTGACGTACTGCAGCGTGCCGGAGCGCACGATGCCGAGGATAGCGAACACGCTGACGCCCGCCAGCGCGAGCGCGCCGACGGCCTTCCATGGCAGCGGCCGTGCCTCGTCCCGCCGCAGCAGGATCAGCAGCGCGAACGAGAACACCGCGGCGAACAGCCGGTTGCGGTCGATCACCAGCACCGGGAACACGAAGCCGACGACGATCAGCAGGTTGCGCAACCAGCGCCGCCGGGCGCAGAGCAGCCCGATCGGTGGCAGCACCCAGCACATGTCGGAAACGTGCCGGATGTGCTCGCGGCCGCCCGTCATCACGGCATAGGCCGAAGGTTTGTCGAACAGCGGGATCGGGAACAGCGTGAGATCGAGCAGGCAGAACAGCAGGATCAGGCCGGCGAAGGCCAGTGCGACGAACGCATCGCGGGTGCCGGTGTAGTCGCGTGCTCGGAAGTGTGCGGTGTCCGGGATCCGCACGCCCGCCTGCACGTCGAGCAGCACGATCGCCGCCGCGGTCACCACCAGCAGGAGCAGGCCTTCGAGGTAGTCGGGCGGCAGCTCGTAGGTGAACCAGGTCAGCCCGCAGGCGAGCAGGATCGGCAGCCCCAGCCAGGTGGAGGGCAGTCGCAGCAGCCGCTTCATGTCCCCTCCGCATGCGGTCCCGCGGGCGGCAGCCTGGCCCTGGCGGCCAGCGCGAGATACGCCGCGAGGTGACGCAGCAGCGGCCACGGCCGCCGTTCCAGGAACGAGATCTTGGCGTCGATGTAATGCGACTGCGCCCGCAGCAGGGTCCGGTATGGTTCCTCGAACAGGCCGGTCCGGAGCATCGCCACGTGCCGCGACTCGGCCAGGTTCGCGATGCGGGCCCCGGTGTGCCGCGTCCGGCTCGCGTTCGCGTCGTGCAGGCGGTAGGCGCAGACGTGGACGTCGATGAAACCGAGCACGCCACGGGCCGCCAGGCGCAGGAACAGGTCCCAATCCTCGATGCGCAGGCCCTCGCTCCAGCGGTCGGCGGTGTCCAGTGCGCACCTGCGGATCAGGGCGACCGGCCCGCCGATGGCCCACTGCCGGATCACCGCGCGACGGATGCCGTCGTCGGTGCGGTAAAGGCTCTTGTCGGCGCCGTGCAGGTCGCACATGCCGCTGTCGTGCAGCTTGTGCCCGTCGCGGTCCACGACCACCGAGTCGCCGATCACCACCACCTTGCGCGGATGCGCCAGCAGGTAGTCGACCTGCGCGGCGAGACCGCCGGGCAGCAGGTAGTCGTCGCTGGCGCCCGGCCGCAGGAACTCGCCGTTCGCGCGCGCCGCCAGCTCGTTCAAGGTCGCGGCAATGCCGCGGTGCTCGCGCTGCACGTACTCGATGGGGATATCCATGCAATGCGTGGCCACCCAGTCGGCGATGCGCGCACCGGTGCGATCGGTCGAGCCGTCGTCGATGACGATGAGTTCCTTCGCCGGATAAGGATCTTCCAGCACGCTGTCCAAGCAGCGCAGCACGTAACGCTCGTGGTTGAACGCGGGGATCAGCACCGAGACCAGCGGCGTCGCCATGTCCTGCACTGCGTCGTGGGCCGTCATCGCACCCTCTCCAGGTAGCGCCGCACGACCAGCACGTTGAAGGCAAGGTAGCCGAGGTAGTTGACCGCGAAGGCGTACATCGCGCCGACCAAGCCGAAGCGCGTGGTGAACAGGTAGACCAGCGCCAGGTAGCTGACCGCGAACGCGCACTCGGAGAGCACGAACAGCCGCGTCATCGCCTTGGCCAGCATCACGTAGGACAGCACGAAGGCGGCGATCTTGACCACGTCGCCCAGCAGCTGCGGTCCGTACAGCGCGTTGGCGGGCGCGAAGTCCGCACTGAACAGCAGGCGCGTCACCCAGCCGCGCAGCAGGTACACCGCCGCCGCCAGCACCACCACCGCGGGCAGGAGATGGCGATACGCCTGGCGCAACTCGTGCACCAGCGCGCCGTGTTCGCTGATCGAGGCCAGCTTCGGCAGGTAGTAGATGTTGATGGCCGTGGTGAGGAACAGCAGATAGGCGTCCGACACCTTGCTCACCGCCTGCCAGTAGCCGACCTGCTCCCAGCCGAGCTGCTGCGCGAGATGGTCGCGCACCGCGATGTTCACCAGCGGCGAGACCAGCGCGGAGGTGAGCGTCATCACCGAGAAGGCGGCCAGCCGCAGCGTCATCTCACGGTCGAAGCGCAGCCGCAGCATGCTGCGCCGGAAGTACGGACTGCGCCACCACGCCGGCAGGCCGACCACCAGCCACAGCAGCTGGCCCAGCACCAGGGCCAGCAGCGCGCCGTACAGGTGCAGCCAGCGCGCCAGCCAGACCGCCACCACGGTGCCGAGCATCGAGCCCAGCACCTGGATCAGCGCCAGCCGGCGCACGTCCATGAAGCCGTTGATCACGGCCAGGATGTAGTTGACCAGCGCGATGCCGAGCTGGGCCACGGCGAGCAGGCGGATCAGGCCCGCATAGGCGGGATCGTCCAGCAGCCACAGCGCCAGTTGCCGGCTGAACAGCAAGGCCACGCAACCCATCAGAATCGAGGCGCACAACGCATACCAGAGCGCCGCGGCCAGCAGGCGCGCCAGGCGCTGCGGGTCGTCCCGGTACTCGGCGACATACTTCACGATGCCGGCGCTGATGCCGCCGCCGGCCAGCACGGCCAGCAACGACATCAGGCTCATGAACTGGCCCAGCTTGCCCACGCCCGCGGGCCCGGCCAGCCACGCCACCAGCTTGATCACCACCAGCGCCGCCAGCAGCCGCGCCGCGGTGGCGATCGAGGAATAGAAGCCGGCGCGCACGATGTTCACGGCGGACACTCGAACGCGTTGCAGGCCGCGATCACGCGCGCCACCGCGTCCTCGCCGAGGCTTGGCCCCAGCGGCAGGCTCAGCACCTCCTCGTGCAGACGTTCGGTGAGCGGCAGCCATGCCTCGCGCAGCTCGGCATACGCCGGCTGGCGATGTGGCGGCACCGGGTAATGCACCTGGCTCTGCACGCCCTGCGCCTGCAGGTGCCGCTGCAGTGCGTCGCGGCGATGACAGCGCACCACGAACAGGTGCCAGGCGTGCTGCTCTTCATGCGCCACTTCCGGCAACGCGATTTGCGGGTGGCGGATGCCGTCGCGATAACGGCGCGCCACGCGGCGACGAAGCGCGACGTCCTCGTCGAGATGGCGCAGCTTCACCCGCAGCAGCGCGGCCTGGATCTCGTCCAGTCGCGAATTGACGCCCTGGAACAGGTGGTGGTACTTCGTGTCGGAGCCGTAGTTGCGCAGCGCCGCGACACGCTCCGCCAGCCGCGCGTCGCCGGTCACGACGGCGCCGCCGTCGCCCAAGGCGCCGAGGTTCTTGGCCGGGTAGAAGCTGAAGGCGGCCGCGTCGCCGAACGCGCCAGCCTTGCGCCCGTCGCGCGTCGCGCCGTGCGCCTGCGCGGCGTCCTCGATCAGCAGCAAGCCGTGCTGCCTGGCCAGCGCGACCAGCGCCGGCATGTCGGCCAGCTGGCCGTACAGGTGCACGGCCATGATCGCGCGCGTGCGCGGTCCGATCGCCGCCGCCACGCAGGCCGGGTCGAGGTTGAAGCTCACCGGGTCGGGCTCCACCGGCACCGGCACCAGCCGGTTCGCGCTGACGGCGAGGAAGCTGGCGATGAAGGTGTTGCCGGGCACGATCACCTCGTCGCCTTCGGCCAGCGCACCCAGCCCCAGGTAGCCGCGCAGGATCAGCGCCAGCGCATCGAGTCCGCTGCCCACGCCCAGCGCATGGCGCACGCCGCACCAGGTCGCGAACTCGCGCTCGAACGCGGCCAGTTCCTCGCCGAGCACGTAGTGTCCCGAATCGATCACCCGCGCGGCCGCCGCCTTCAGCTCGTCGACGTAGCGCGCATGGGCGTCCCTGAGGTCGAGAAACGGCACTTCCGTCAGCCGGGTGTCCATCACAGCGTCCACTCGTAGAAGTCGTGCACGATGGCGTGCGCGCCGAAGCGTTCCTTCTGCGCCACCAGGCCGCCGTTGAGCACCCTGCCCTCGTCTTCGGTCGAGACGCCGAAGCTGAAGTAGCTGCGGTTCGAGTAGACGCCGCCGATCAACTCCGCCAGCAGCAGACTGAGCGCGTTCAGGCGTCGCCCCTCCTCCGAAGCGGCCAGGTACTGGGTGTGCACGGTCCGGCCGAAGTCGTAGACGAGCGCCCCCGCCAGCAAGGCGCCCTCGCGGCGCGCCTCGTGCAACACGATGTGCTGCGGGAAGCGCGCCTGCAGCAGGCGCAGTTCGGCGAGGCTGTGGGTCGGCCGGGTGTCGTGCTTGTGCAGCACCGTGGTCAGCAGCGCGTGGAAGTCCGCCGGATCGGTGCCGGTCCGGAGGTCGATGCCGGACCTGCGCGCCTTGTTCACTTCACGCTGGCGCTCCTGCGTGAAGTGGAACGTCTCGCGCAGCGCGATGGCCGAGGAGAGATCGCGACGCCGTAGCCGCGCGCCCAGCCGATGCAGCGCATACAGATCCTCTTCGGCCGGGCAGGCGTGGAAGATGTGCGGCACCGCCTTGTAGATCACCCGCTCCATGCCCAGCGCGCGGTAGTGGTCGGCGATCTGCCCGAACACGGCCAGCGTCGATTCGGCGCGCAGGGCGGGCGTGCTGATCAGCCCGGCGTACGTGAGACCGCCGTGGCTGGTCACCAGCTTGTCCTGGATGTTCGCGGGAAACACCGCCACCGCCTCGCCGTGCTTCTCGACGATCAGCGATTGGTCGACGAAGCGGTCGGCGTGGTAATCCATGTAGCCGCGCCGGTGCAGCAGGTTGCCGTTGCGGGAGCGCTCGACCAGCGCATCCCAAGTGTTTGCGTCGGTCGCGGCATAGGGCCTAACCGCGAACATGCGCGCCACCGTCGAAATGGATCGCGTCGGCCTCGGCCACGCCGAAGCCGTCCACGCCCATGTCGTTGCCGTTGTAGAACATCAGCAGTTTGTCGCGCTGGCGGATCAGCGCGGGATAGCACAGCGTGCGCGAATCCCAGCCGTCGGCGGACAGCGCGATGCCCAGCATCTCGTCGTGGCGTTCCCAGGCGATACCGTCGTCGCTCGTGGCGACACCGGGGAAGTATTCGCCGGTGACATTGCCCCGCGTGAAGAGCATCACGTAGCCGCCGTCGCGACGATAGACGCGCGGCCGGCCGATGCGGTATTCGCTGCCCTGCGGACGCAGGCAGACCTGGTCTTCGCGCGGGATCGCCGCGAGATCGCCCGTTGCGACATGGCGGATGTGGTAGCGCGGAAACGGCTGGCCGCCGATCGTCTCCCAGTCGTCGCCCACCGCGTACCACAGCCGCCAGCGGCCGTCTTCGTACATGGCCGTATGCACCGCGGCTATGCTGCTGCGGCCGGGCGCGCGATCCAGGATCGGGGTTTCCTGCACGCGTCGGAAGCTGTCGCCGCCGTCGCGGGAAACGGCCAGGCCGCTGAAGGCCAGGAACTTGGCCTTGGCTACGCGCTGGAAGCCGACATAGAAAAGGTGCAGGCCGCCCGGCGCGTCCACCACGTCACCCAGGATCATGCCGTTGTCGTCGAAACAGCCGGCCCGGCCAATGTCGAGCACCGGTTCGGCGCTGACCCGCACGACCGCCGCGGGATCGTCCGCGCGCACGTCGACATACCCGATGCGGCTGACGCCGTCGGCGTCGCGGAATCCCGCGTAGACGCGGATGAGCTCGTCGTCGAGGCGATACGGCGTCGGCGTGAGCGCCGAGTGGCGCATCCAGCCGCCCACGCCTTGCCGCGCGGTGTCGAAGACCAGCCCTTGCTTGGTCCATGCGCACATGCGCTCGTCAAAGCCTCACGTCGAAACTCGTGCGGTCGGGCACCGCATGGGCCGGCGAGCCGACGTAGACCCGCCCCGGTTCCGTGTCGCGGGTGACCAGCGCGCCGGCGCCGATCACGTTGTCGGGGGCGACTTTCACGTGATCGTTGAAGGTGGTGTTCACGCCGACGAAGCTGCTCTCGCCGATCTCGCAGTAACCGGAGATGACCGCATGCGAGGCGACGAACACGTGGTCGTGCACCACCGTGCGATGCCCCACGTGGTTGCCGCTCCACAGCACGCAGTTGTTGCCGATGCGCACGAACGGCTGGATGACGTTGGCTTCGAAGATGAAGCTGTTCTCGCCCACCTCGGCGTTGCGCCACACGAAGGCGCGCGAACTCACGTAGCTGGCGAGCCGGTAGCCGCGGCGCTTCGCATCGCGGTAGAGGCGCGTGCGCAGACGGTTGAGCTGGCTGGCCGGCACCGCGACGAACACGTCGAACTCCGCCGGCGGATGGCTCGCCTCCAGGGTCTCGTACGCCACCACCGGACGGCCGGCCAGCTGGGTCTGCGCGAGGTACTCGCGCTCGACGCTGAAGGCGGCCACGTCGCGGTCGCTGTCGTGTTCGAAGTATTCGCAGGCGATCTGCGCGAACTCGCCTGCGCCGACGAGGACTAGAGGCCTTGGCATGCCGCCATGCCCTCCTGGTACACGGGGCCGCGCACCTCGCGCAGGAAGGTGGCGTAGTCGGTGATGTAGTCGGCCGGGTCGTATACATGGTCGGCCAGCACCATCAGCACGCAGTCCTCGCTGAAGTCGTACAGCTCGCGCCACACCATGCTGCCGAGGTGCAGGCCGTACGAGGGGTCGTCGAGCACCACCCGCACCGGGCCGCTGCCGTCGTCCAGCAGGAAGGTGACCGAGCCGCGTACCGCCACCGCCAGTTGATTGAGATGGCGATGCGCATGCATGCCGCGGTGCACGCCGCCGTGGGTGGCGTACAGGTAATACACGCGCCGGATCACGAAGGGCACGTTCCGATCCTGCTCCAGGGCGATCAGCATGCCGCGATCGTCGCCATGTTCCTGCAACCGGATGCGTTCGATTTCCATGTACCGGACCAGCCCCTGAGTTCATGGATGTGACCCACGACACCTGAGTGTCGTCCGGCTGGCGAAAGGTTGTGCTGCGATCGGGAGGTGCCAGGCGCGTGCCTCGCAACCAAACGATGCACCGAGTCACCCGGGATTTCCGGGCTTGCCGGTTGCCGGATGCAACCTTTCATCGCCCAGCCGGCACTCCGTCTCACAGGGCTCACTGATGCATCACGCGCAGATGCATCACGCGCATGAGCCTCGCTTCGGCATGAAGCAAGTCTTTGGGGACATGCATGGGATCGACTGGATGACGACAACGCGCAAAGACATCCCGGGCCTGGCGCGGGGACGACGAGCCATGCGCCTGACGGCGCTGTCGCTGTGGGCGTTGCTGGCCGCGACCATCGGCCTCGGCAACGCGCTGCTGTGGTCGTCCGTCGCGCAGGCGCAGCAGCGCGACGACACGAACACCGGCCAGTCCGCCACGCACCAGCCATCCAGCCGCCTGACCGAGAGCGACATCGCGCGCATGCTGCCAGCCACCGACATGGGCGCCGGCGCGGCGATGCGCCACGGCGCTCGCGTGGACGCGTCCGACGACGGCCCCGCCACGCCGTTCGATGCGGCGTCGATCCCGCGGAATCCGCTGGCCCCCGACGCGGACGCGATCGGCGCGAAGAGCTGCGCCGCCTGCCATGCGCTGGAGAGCATGCAGGCCGCGCACAGCCTGCACGTGGCCTCGTTCCGCGCCGGCGGCGCCAGCAGCGGACCGCAGGCTGCGTGCGAGGCCTGCCATGGCCCCGGCTCGGAGCATGCGAAGAATCCCGCGGCGCCGGGCCTGATCATCGCCTACACGCGCGATGCGAAAACCCCGGTCGACGTGCAGACGCGCACCTGCCTGAGCTGCCACGTCGGCGGCGCGCGCCAGCACTGGATCGGCTCGGTGCACCAGGAACGCGGACTGTCGTGCACCGACTGCCACAACCCGATGACGCGGTTGTCCGCCGAAGGCGTGCTGGCGAACGAGTCGATCAACCAGGTGTGCGCAACCTGCCACCAGGACATCCGCGCCCAGTTCAACCGCCGCTCGCACATGCCGCTGCCGGAGGGGCAGATGTCCTGCGTGGACTGCCACAACCCGCACGGCAGCATCACCCAGCCGCTGCTGAAGACCGATACCGTCAACGAGACCTGCACGACCTGCCACGCCGAGAAGCGCGGGCCGTTCCTGTTCGAGCACGCGCCGGTGGCCGAGAACTGCCTCAACTGCCACACCCCGCACGGCTCGAACCAGGAAAACCTGCTGGCCCTGCCGGTGCCGATGCTGTGCCAGCAGTGCCACACGAACGACGACCACGTCAACGATCTGCTGACGCGCCAGAGCCTGCGCAGCGGGCTGGTGCCGGACGAGCGCGTGATGGAGCGCGCCTGCCTGAGCTGCCACAGCAACATCCACGGCTCGAACAACCCCAACGGTGCCAAGTTCCACCAGTGACCCGCCATCCGGCGAAGGCGGAGAGCGATGCTGAAGCACAAACCCCTGACTGCGCTGCTCGGACTGGCACTCGGCGTCGCAGGCCCCGCGCCGGTGCTGGCGCAGAGCGATACCAGCGACAGCCAGCGCGTGGGCAACACCCAGTTCGGCAACAGCCTCGATCCCACCGGCTGGGCGATGTTCGACGCGCCGGACCCGGCCGGCATGTCCTGGCTGCATGCCGGCCAGCTGCGCACGCCGACCGGCGTGCTCTACCCCTGGCCCCGCCAGATACCCGACGAGACCAGGCTGGGCAGTGGCGACTGGACGTACGAGTTGCTGGCCGAGCTCGGCTACCTCCATGTCAGCGGCGACCGCAACGACGAGTTCTTCCGGATGTATTCCGGCTGGAAGAACGGCGCCGCGCTGGGCATGCTCGCGTTCTCCGCGCTGAACCACCGGACCGGCCAGTACGTCGAGTTCCGCGGCAGCCGGATCAGCAGCCAGGACCAGTACTACCGCCTGCGCGGCGGCCGCTACGGCGACTATCGCGTCGAGGCGTTCTACCGGGACATCCCGCACACCCTGAGCACGACGGCGTATCCGCTGTGGAACGGCGCGGGCTCCACCAATCTGACCCTGCCCGACGGCCTCGCCACCGGCAGCACGCCGGCCCAGGTGCAGGCCGTGGAGGCGAACCGGCCACGCCGGACCTTGTCGGTGACGCGCCAGAGCACGGGTGTCAGCTGGGAGGGCATGCTGACCCGCCACTGGATCGGCTACGCCGGCGTGACCAACGAGAACCGCACCGGCGACCGCGACTGGGGCGGCCCGATGTACCTCACCTACTTCTTCGTTGCCCCGGGGCCGGGCGGTGCGGGCACGCCGAGTGCGCCGGGCACGTTCGGCGGGCAATACGAAACGGTGCGCCCGGTCGACTTCACCACCACCGACGTCAACCTGGGCCTGCGCAACCAGGGCGGCGCCTCGGGCTGGTTGTTCAACCTCGGCATGACCGGCTCGTTCTTCCGCGACCACAAGCGCACGCTGGACTATGCCGTGCCGTTTGCCGTGGCGCCGGGCTACGCCTCGGTGATCACCGGCGGCACCTGGTCGCTGGAGCCGAACAACGATTACTACCACGTGCGCCTGGAAGCTACACATCCGCTGAAGCTCTGGCGCGGCGAGTTCTCCGTCTCGGCCTCCTACGGCAGCATGCGGCAGAACGATGCACTGCAGGCGCCGCTCAATCCGCTGTATTGCCCCAGCGGGCAGTACCTCGGCACCACCGGCATCGCCTGCGCGGACTGGAACACCACGGCCGCGCTGTCGCGCCAGAACGGCGATGCGCGCATCGATACCGGCCTGCTCGACCTGCGCGTGGATTTTCGGCCCACCGCAAAGCTCAGCTGGCACCTCAACCTGCGCCAGCGCAGCGAAAACAACATGACGCGCTACACCATGGTCAACCCGTTGACCGGACAGTACGGCTACGTTCCCGAGAACGGCGCCGGGCCGCTCGTCACCGGCGGGACCGAACTGTTCCAGCCCGGCAGCCCGCTGTACCAGTCCAACTTCGCACAGATCGCCAACATCCCCTTCAGCACCAACGACCGCAAGGCGGAACTGGGTGGCAGCTACCGGATCGACCGGGACAATACGCTGAGCGCGAGCTACCTGCTCGACCACCAGACGCCGCGCCCGCGCGAACGCAGCTACATCGACGACCAGCACCTCAAGCTGGGCTGGGATACCAGGGCCCTCGGCAACGCGACCCTGCGTTTCAGCTACGAATACGAGAAGCGCACGGGCGGGCGCTACAACCCCGATCCGTACCTCGCCGCGTACTCGCCGTCCATGCCCGGCTATGTGCTGCCCGCGGTCGGCTATACCGCGTTCACCGTCGCGCAAATGTACAAATACGACATGAGCAACCTCGCGGCGAGCAAGCTCAAGGCGATCCTGACCATGCCGCTGGGCACCACCGCCACCCTCAGCGCCACGCTGTATGGCAACCGGCATCACTACGGCGCGGACATCGGGCGGCAATCCGTCGGCACGACCGGCGCCGATTTGTCCTGGGACTGGGAGCCGAGCGCGGCGACCTCGATGAGCGCCTATGCGGGCATGGCATCGAGCCGGCTCAAGCAGGGCAACGTCAACGACAACGAGGCGCTGACCTTTTCCTCGCCGCAACAGGCCGACATGCAATTCGGCGGCCCGTTCTACCCGTATGCCAATTTCTGGACGGCGACGGACAACGAGCGCAACGTCGACGCCGGCGCGCATTTCAGGCACGCCTTCTCGCCGCGCGTCAGGCTCGACCTAGCCTACGACTACACCTGGTCGCGCGGTCTCGACAGCTACAGCTATGCCAGTCTGGCGGCGATCTCCACGGTATACCGATCCATCCTGACCGCGGCGGATGTCGGCGACCGCTTCCCTGCCAACGTCTACCGCATGCAGACGCTCACGGGCCGCCTGAACCTGGCGCTGAACCGGAAACTGGGCCTGGTCCTGTACGGGAAATACGAATTCGGCAATTACGCCGACTGGCACTACGCCGGTTTCGGCACGCCTGCCGAGCTGATCGTCGGCAACCGCGTCTTCACCGAGCTGGGGCCGCAGCCGCATTGGCATGTCCTGCTGGTGGGCGCCTTCGTGACCGTGAAGCTCTGAGGGAACGCCGCGATGCCTTCCATGCCTCGTCTGCTTCATCTGGTGGCGCTCGCCATCCTGTGGGCGCCCGCGTTTTCGACGGTCGCGGCCGACGGCGCGGCGGCGCGCAAGCCCGCGACGTGGGTCGACCTGCGCCGGCAGCCGCCGATCACCGGCGATGCCCGGGCCGGCCAGGCACGATCGACCGTCTGCGCGGCCTGCCACGGGCCGCAGGGCCTGGCCATCGCGCCGAACTTTCCGGACCTGGCCGGGCAGTCGGCGACCTATCTCTACGTGCAACTGAAAACCTTCAAGCACGGCCAGCGCAGCGACCCGGTCATGAGCGGCCAGGCCGCCACGCTGAGCGACGCGGACATGCGCAACCTGGCCGTCCATTACGCCTCGCTCCCGGCCAAGCCGGCCGGCCGCGCCGATGCCGCCTCCCGCGGTGGGCGGCTCTTTCTCGACGGCGATCCGGCCCGCGGCGTACCTCCCTGCCAGGCTTGCCACGGCCCGACCGGGCACGGGCCGCGGGCGTATCCCGGCGATGCGCCGCAACCGCCGTGGGCGACCTTCCCGCGACTGCACGGCCTGTCCGCGATCTACGTGACCAAGGCACTGCATGATTTCAGGAGCGGTGCGCGCCGCGGCACCAGCAACGCGCAGATCATGCACGGCGTGGCACAGACACTCGACGATGCGGACATCCAGGCGCTGTCGAGCTACATCGCGACGCAATGACCCGACGCCTGTCCTCCAGCACACGGTCGGGCTGGCGCTTTCCCGAGGGACAACAGGCGTCGCCCGCAGCGACGCCACCGCCCCGGATTCGCGCTAGGCTCCGCACACTTGGGAACCATCCAGGCGGCCCATGAATCGATCCGCATTCGGCTTGGCATCGCTGGCGCTGGGCGCCTGCCTTCCGTGGGGATTGCATGCCCAGTCGGCAGGCTTCCACGGCGCCGTGGCGCTCAGTTCGCAACTGGTCGACCGCGGCCAGGCGATCACCGCCGCTACGCCGATCCTGCAGGGAGCCGCCTCCTGGACCTCGCCGACCGGCTGGTCGCTGGGCCTGTCGGCCGGCACCGAGTTGCGCGCGCCGCACCATCTTGCCGAAACCTCCGCCCAGGCCTCGCGTTCCTGGTCGCTGTCCGATGCCTGGCAGATGCAGGCAGACCTGCTGTATTACCGCTACTCCGGTTCGACCCGCATGCGCACCTTCGACCGGGCCGAGGCGGGCGTCCACTGGATGTACCGCGACGTCCTGACCTTCGGCCTGTCGGCCGTGCGCGCGCTGGGCGCAAGTGACCACCGGGTGCGGGGCGCGGCCGATCTCGATTTCCACTGGCCGCTGCCATGGCATTCCTACCTTTCCGCCGGGGTGGGCATCGCCCAGCCCCCCGCCGTGACCTACCGCAGCTACGAGTACGCAGGCCCTTGGCGCGTGTACGGGCACGAATACGGGCAGGCCCTCCCGAGCTCCTACCGCTACGGGCACGCGGGCCTGATCTGGGCCATGGGGAACTGGCGCATGGAACTCGAGCGCATCGTGACCGTCCCGCGCATGCGCCGGCAGCGGGGCGCCCCGGGCGCCGCGCCGTGGGTTGCGACGGTTTCGTGGTCTTTTTGATCCGGGGGCAACCTTTTCGCGTCCGAACGGCACCAAACTGACAACCCATGAACGAAGCCGACACCGACGCCGAGGTCATCGACCGCCTGCTGCTCCAGCGCATGGCGACGGGCGACCGCGCCGCGCTGGCGACGTTGTATCGCAGTTACCACGGCCGGCTGTGCCGCTTCCTGTCCCGCCTCACCCGACGCAGCGACGTCATCGAAGAGGTCGTCAATGATTGCTTCTGGATCGCCTGGCAGAAGGCGGGCGAGTTCCGCGGCGACTCGCGCGTTTCCACCTGGATCATGGGCATCGCCTACCGCTGCGGCCTCAAGGCCTTGCGGCAGCACGGCGACGAACCCGTCGAATACGAGATGTCGACGGACGAGCGCCTCATGTCCAGCGATCCGGACGAAGACCGCGAGTTGCGCGACTGGCTGGGCAAGGGACTCGAACACCTGTCGGCGGATCAGCGCGTGGTGATCGAGCTGGTCTACGGCGTGGGGCATTCGCTGGACGATGTCGCGGCCATCATGCAGTGCCCCCTGGGCACGGTGAAGGCGCGGCTGTTCTATGCCCGGGTCAAGCTGCGCAATGTGCTGCCCGGCCTGGCCGGCAACCCGGCCGCCCGCAAGGAGGGTGCGTCATGAGGCCCACGGAGAACCCCGGCATGGATTGCCCGCACGCCTGGGAATTGATGCCCTGGGTGCTGCAGGACAGCGCCGCGAAGGAACAGGCGGCCTGGCTGGAGAATCACCTGGCGGGCTGCGCATCGTGTCGCGCCGAGTTTGCGCAGCAGAGCCGCCTGCGGCTCGCGCTGTCGCTGCCGCCGGAGCGGCCGCTCGACGCGGAGGTCGGGTTGCAGCGCCTGCTGGCCCGGCTCGATACCTCCAATCCCCGGCAAGCTCCCCGCCAGCCACGATCGCGCGTCTGGCTGGTGCGGGCGCTGGCCGCCGCCGTGGTCGCCCAGGCGGTCGGCCTCGGCGTGCTGGGCGTCAAGCTGGCCGCCGTCGAGAATCCGGCGTACCGCACGCTCAGCGAGACGCCATCGCCGGTGCCGCCCGACGCGATCCGCGTGGTGCCCGACGCGGGCATGACGCTGGCGGACTGGAACGCCTTGTTGCATGCCCTGCACCTGCAGGTGGTGCACGGCCCCAACAGCGTCGGGGCCTACACCGTGGTGCCGACGGACGCCGCGGCGACGGCCGGGCAAGTCCTGCCGAAGCTCCGCACCGCCCGCGGCATCCGCCTGGCCGAACCCATCAGCGCCACGCCATGAGCGGCCGTGCGCTCGTCCTCCTCGCGCTGGCCATCGCCCTGGGCGCGCCGGCGCAGCGGGCGGTGGCCAGCGATGGACACTCCGGCAACGGAAGCGCTGCGACCACGACGGCAGTGTCGATGGATGCGCACCGCGACATCGTGCTGGCGGTCGCCAACGAGCAGGAGCCGCCCTCGACGCGCGCTGGCTCCAGCCTGCTGGGCTACACCCCGCCGGCGCGTTACGGTGCCGGGCAGCGTGCGCTGTCCGTCATGGATGCGCTGAAACGGCACTATGGCCTGCGCGAGATCGCGGGCTGGCCGATCAAACCGCTGGGCCTGTACTGCGCCGTGTTCGAACCGCCGCCCGGCACGACCCGGGACGACCTGCTCAAGACGCTTGCAGCGGATGCGCGCGTGCGGCTCGCGCAGCCGCTGCAGGATTTCACCGTCTACGCGCAGCAGGACGCGCCCGCGCCCCGCTACAACGACCCCTACGTGGATCTCCAGCGCGGCTTCGTCGAAACCGCTGCCGCCCGCGCCCACGCGCTCAGCCAAGGCAAGGGGGTGGACATCGCGATCGTCGACACCGGCGTGGACCAGCGCCATCCCGAACTGCAGGGACGCATCCGCGACGTGCACAACCTGGTGGACGACGACAGCCACGCATTCGACGCCGACCCTCACGGCACCGAAGTGGCCGGCATCGTCGCCGCCGACGGCAACAACCGCCAGGGCATCGTCGGCATCGCCCCCGAGGCCACGCTCAGCATCTACAAGGCCTGCTGGTATCCGCCGGCGGCGGGCGCTGGCGCGCGCTGCAACTCCTTCACCCTGGCCAAGGCGCTGGCGGCGATCCTCGATACCCGGGTGCGCATCGTCAATCTGAGCCTCGGCGGCCCGGCCGATCCGTTGCTGCGCATGTTGCTGGCGCAGCTGCTCGACCAGGGTCGCATCGTGGTGGCGGCCATGCCACCGGACGGCAAACCCGACGGCTTCCCCAACGACGTGCCGGGCGTCATCGTGGTGCGCGTCGCCGACGCCGCGATGGCTCCGCCCGGCGTACTGAGCGCACCGGGGACGGACATCCTCACCACCCAGCCCGGCGACGGCTATGACTTCACCACCGGCTCGTCCATGGCCGCCGCGCACGTGAGCGGCATCGTCGCCTTGCTGCTCGCGCTCGCCCCGGAACTCGACGCGCACAGGGTCCGTGCCCTGCTGCTGGACAGCAGCAAGGTGTCCGACGGTTTGCTGCAGGTGAACGCCGCTGCGGCGGTGGAGCAGTTGCGTGGCACGCGGCGAAACACACCCTGAGGCCGACAGCCGGCACGACTCCGCAGCCACGGGCGAGCGCGCGAGCCCGCTGCCCGACGTCGCCACCCATGCCCATTCGCATCCGGGTGGCGCCCTGGACTGGGTGGGCATGGACGGCATCGAGATGCCGGTGCGCTTCGACGCCGGCAACGGCGACGTGCAGCGCGCCAGCGCCAGGGTCGGCGCCTTCGTCGATCTCGCGCAGCCCGATCGGCGCGGCATCCACATGTCGCGCCTGTACCTGCTGGCGGACGAATACCTGGCCGCACGACCGCTGGATGCGCCGCTGCTCGAATCCCTGCTGCGCGCCTTCCTTGTCTCGCAGCAAGGCCTGGCCCGGCGTGCCCGCGTGAGCCTGCGCTTCGACCTGCTCGTGCGCCGCGCCGCACTGCGCAGCGGCCATGCGGGCTGGCGCGCCTACCCGGTGTTCATCGACGCCCGTCTGGACAGCGACGGCTTCCGCCTGGAGCTGGGCACGGAAGTGACGTACTCCTCCACCTGCCCCGCTTCGGCGGCACTGTCGCGCCAGCTGATACAGCAGCAGTTCGCGCGCGATTTCGACGCGGCCGCACCGCTGGAGCATGCGGCCGTGCTGGCGTGGCTGGGCAGCGAGCGCGGCATCGTCGCCACTCCGCACGCGCAGCGCAGCGTGGCGCGGCTCGCCGTGCGCTTCGCCGATGGCGCGCCGCTGAAGCTGATCGCCCTGATCGACCGCGTCGAACAGGCGCTGGGCACGCCGGTGCAGACGGCGGTGAAACGCGAGGACGAGCAGGCCTTCGCGCGCGCCAACGGCGCCAATCCGATGTTCTGCGAGGATGCTGCGCGCCGCATCCAGCACGCGCTGGATGACGACGACACCATCGCGGACTTCCGTGTCCGTCTCGAGCATCGGGAAAGCCTGCATCCGCACGACGCCGTGGCGCAGGCAAGCAAATCGATGCCCGGGAAAGCCCGGCGTGACCGGCGTTCCGCCATCGAGTTGGCCGACCATGCTTGAGCAGGCAGCGAACCCTGCACGCTGATGCGGCCGTGGCCAGGCGCGTGGCGCGCGAGTGTCTTGCAACGCAAGCCAGACGCCGCATGGGAGATTCACCACGGCGGACCAGCGCCGCGCGCTGACCGGCTCAAATCACCGCTCGCAAGCCACGACGCGCTGCTGCAATTGCCCACCCGCATTGACTGGTTGGCGCCTTCGCTGGCTGGATCGGCGTCGGGGAGCGGAGAGTCTCCTGATGCGGCCGCGATCGCGGAGAGCGCTGCGTACCGGCCGTTGCCGCAAGAAAATACAGCGTTGCCGATGGCAATGTTATAACGTACTTTCACCCGTCATGTAGCGCGGAATACCCGCTGTCGGGACAGCGCGCAGCAACGAGTACGGGCTCCGCATGGTTTCCATTCCGTCTGTCCAGACATCCGCGTCGCGCGCCTTGCGATGGGCCATGCCCATGGTCGCAGCAATGCTGCTCGCGGCCTGCGCAGTGGGACCGAACTTCAAGGCGCCGGCGCCGCCGGCCGTCAACAGCTACACGCCCCAGCCCGTGGTGACGACGGTCGCCACGCCGGCGGTGGCGGGTGGCGCGGCCCAGCACCTCGCATCGGGCGCGGACATCCCCGGCGACTGGTGGACGCTGTTCCATTCCGCACCGCTGAATGCGTTGATCGAGCAGGCGCTGGCGCACAACCACGACCTGAAGGCGGCGCAGGCGGCGCTGCGCGTGGCGCACGAGGACATGCTGGCGCAGCGCGGCGCGTTCCTGCCCAGCGTGTCGGCGAACTTCTCGGCCAGCCACCAGCGCCAGTCGACCTTGCTCGCGCCGGTGCCGAACTATCCGGTGGTGCCGAGCGAGTTCCAGTACAACCTGTACACGCCGCAGCTCTCGATTTCCTACACGCCGGACGTGTTCGGCGCGAACCGCCGCGCGTCGGAGTCGCTCAAGGCGCAGGAGCAGGCCGCGCGCTTCCAGATGATCGCGACCTGGAACACGCTGGCATCCAACGTGGCGGTGGCGGCGATCCAGTTGGCCGCACTGCAAGCACAGGTCGACACCACGCGGCAGTCGATTGCCGCAGGCGAGAAGATGCTGGGCATCCTGCGCTACCAATATGCGAAGGGCTACGCGAGCCGGGTCGATCTCGCCGCGCAGGAGTCGCAACTGGCGCAGACCCGCGCCATGCTGCCGCCGCTGGAAAAGCAGTTGGCGCAACAGCGCGACCTGCTGGCGGTGCTGACCGGGCGCTTCCCGTCGCAGGCGCCGGACGAGCATTTCACGCTGGACAGCCTGCAGCTGCCCGGGGAGCTGCCGCTCAGCCTGCCCTCCAGGCTGGTGGAGCAGCGGCCGGACGTGCGCCAGGCGCAAGCGAACCTGCACGCGGCCAGTGCGGAGATCGGTGTCGCCACCGCCGCGCGGCTGCCGAACCTCACGCTCACCGCCGACACCGGCAGCACGGCGCTGGAGTTCTCGAAGCTGTTCACCGGCGGCACCGGTTTCTGGGACGTGGCGGCCGGCATCACCGCGCCGATCTTCGAGGGCGGCACCCTGCTCCACCAGCAGCGTGCGGCGAAGGCGGCCTATGTCGAGGCGTCCGAACAATATCGCAGCACCGTGCTGACCGCGTTCCAGAACGTCGCCGACACGCTGGTTGCGCTGGACCAGGATGCCAAGGCGCTGCAGGCCGCGGCGAACGCGGAGCAGGCCGCGCAGCTGACGCTGGATCTCACCGAACGCCAGCTCAAGGACGGCTATGCCAGCCAGCTGCAATGGCTGACCGCCGAACAGACCTGGCAACAGGCGCGGATCACCCTCGTGCAGGCCCAGGCCAACCGATTCGCCGACACCGCCGCGCTGTACCAGGCGCTGGGCGGCGGCTGGTGGCACCACTCCGAACTGAGCAAGCAGTGACGATGAACAAGCCGGCCCCACCCTTCCCCGTTTCCCTTCGCCGCGGCGCCGCGCTCGCGGTCCTGCTCGCCACGCTCGCGCTCGCCGCCTGCTCGTCCGGCACGGGCGCGTCGGAAGCCGCGGCCACCACACCGCACAACGTGACGCTGACGAAGGAACAGCAGCAGAGCATCCGGCTCTATACCGTCGAGCCGTCCACGTTCCATCGCGTGGTCGACACCACCGGCACCGTGGACTACGACCAGAACCGTTCCACCGCGGTGCTGGCGCCGTTCTCCGGCCCGGTGACGAAGGTGCTGGTGAGCCTGGGCGAGACAGTGAAGCAGGGCCAGCCGCTGGTCACGGTGGCCTCGCCCGATTTCGCCACCGCGCTGGACGGCTACCGCAAGGCGCTGGCCGCCGCGCGTGCCGCCGCCAAGGTCGCCGCCACCGACAGCGACCTCTACGCCCATCACGCGATCTCGCAACGCGAAAACGCGCAGGCGCAGTCCGACGCGGTCGGCACACAGTCCGACAGCGATGCCGCACGACAGGCGCTGCTGGCGCTGCACGTCGACCCGCAGCTGGTGAAGGCCATCGAACAGGGCCGCCCGGTGGCGAACGTGCAGGCGGTGATCCGTGCGCCGGTGGCGGGCACCGTGGTGCAGCGTACGATCGCGCCCGGTCAGTTGCTGCAAGCGGGCAGCACGGCCTGCTTCACCGTGGCGGATCTCTCACAGGTGTGGGTGATGGCGCAGGTGTTCGACAGCGATCTCGCCACGGTGAAACCCGGCGACGCCGCCGAGGTGGCGATCGCCGGCACCGACAAGATCCTGCCCGGCAAGGTCGCCAACGTCTCGCCGGAAGTCGATCCCGACACGCGCTCGGTGGCCGCGCGCGTGGTGGTGGACAACCCCGGCGACCTGCTGAAGAAACAGATGTACGTGCGCGTGCGCATCCAGTCGGCTGCGCAAGCCAACGGCCTGCTGGTGCCGGTGGCGGCGATCCTGCGCGACGACGAGAACCTGCCCTTCGTCTACGTGCAGGAGGCGGACGGCAGCTACGCGCGCCGCCCGGTGACGCTGGGCGCACGCACGGGCGATCGCAGCCTGGTCGCGGACGGCCTCAAAGCCGGCGACAAGGTGGTGACCGCGGGCGGCATCTTCGTGCGTTTCATCCAGACCCAATGAACCAGACCCCATTGAACGAGTCGACGCCGCCCCCCGGCGCGCGTCCGGCCTCCCTCATCAACCGCATCGTCGCGTTCGCGCTGGAGCAGCGCCTGCTGATCGTGCTGCTCACCGCGCTCGTGGTCGGTGCCGGCATCTGGGCGCTGAAGCGCCTGCCGATGGATGCCTACCCCGATCTCTCGCCGCCGATGGTGGAGATCATCACGCAGTGGCCGGGCCACTCCGCCGAGGGAGTGGAGCGGCTGATCACGGTGCCGGTCGAGCTGGGCATGAACGGCATCCCGAAACTTTCGGTGAAGCGTTCGATCTCGCTGTACGGCCTCTCCGACGTCACCCTCACCTTCAACGACGGCACCGACAACTACTGGGCGCGCCAGCGCGTTTTCAACCGGCTGGGCGGCATCACCCTGCCCACTGGCGTCGCGCCCTCGATGTCGCCGCTGTCTTCGCCGTCGGGGCTGATCTACCGCTACGTGCTCGAGAGCACCGATCGCTCGCCGATGGAGCTGAAGACGCTGGAGGACTGGGTGATCGCGCCGCAGTACCGCTCGGTGCCCGGCGTGGCCGACGACTCCGCGTTCGGCGGCGGCAACATGCAGTACCAGGTGCAGCTCGACCCCGCGAAGATCGCCGCGCAAGGCCTGTCGGTAAGCCAGGTGGAAGCGGCGATCGCGGCGAACAACGGCAATGCCGGCGGCGGCTTCTACACCCAGGGCGGCCAGTTCTTCTACGTGCGCGGGCTGGGCCGCATCCAGACGCTGGAGGACATCGGCAACATCGTGCTGGCCGTGCACAACGGCACGCCGGTGCTGGTGAAGGACGTGGGCAAGGTCGACATCGGCATCGCACCGCGCCTCGGCGAATTCGGCTACATGGGCCAGGACGACGCGGTGGAAGGCGTGATCCTGATGCTCACCGGGCAGAAGACCCAGGACGTGCTGCAGCGCGTGGAGGCGAAGACCCGCGAGTTGAACGAGCACGTGCTGCCGCCGGACGTGAAGATCCACCCGTTCTACGATCTCAGCGACCTGATCGCCGAGACCACCCACGTCGTGCAGCGCAACCTGTTGCTCGGCATGCTGCTGGTGGTGGCGGTGCTGATCTTCTTCCTCTACGACATCCGCGCCGGCCTGATCGTGGCGGTGACGATACCGCTGGCGCTGCTGTTCGCCTTCGTCTGCATCCAGCTGCAGGGCGCTTCGGCCAACCTGCTCTCCATCGGCGCGGTGGATTTCGGCATCCTGGTGGACGGCGCGATCTTCATGGTGGAGAACATCTTCCGCGAATTGGCCAGGCGCCAGGGTACCGGGTACGACATCCGCGAAGTGATCCGCACCGCGGCATCGGAGGTGGATCGTCCGCTGGTGTATGCGATGGCGGTGATCGTGGCGAGCTTCCTGCCGATCTACGTGCTGACCGGGCCGTCCGGCACGCTGTTCAAGCCGATGGCCGACACCATGATCTTCGCCCTGGTGGGCTCGCTGCTGGTCACGCTCACTTTGCTGCCGGTGCTGTGCGCGCTGTTCATGCGCAAGGGCGTGCGCGAGCGACGCAACGCGATCTTCGAGAAGCTGCAGGCGTTCTACACGCGTGCGCTGGCGCGATGCATGGCGAACCGCTGGCGAACCGCGGCCGTGCCGGCGGTGCTGCTCCTGCTTTCGATGCTGCTGGTGCCGCGCATCGGCGCCGAGTTCATGCCGCACCTGGACGAGGGCGCGCTGTGGGTGCGCGCCACCATGCCCTACACCATCTCGTTCAAGGAGTCGGCCGAGATCACCCCGAAGATCCGCGCCATCCTGCGCTCCTTCCCGGTGGTGACCACGGTGACCTCGGAGCTGGGGCGTCCCGACGACGGCACCGACTCCACCGGCTTCTTCAACGTGGAGTTCTTCGTGGGTCTCAAGCCCTATGCCGAGTGGGGCGGCCAGTACAAGGACAAGCAGGCGCTGATCGACGCGATCAACAAGAAACTGCAGGTCTTCCCCGGCATCGACTTCAACTACACCCAGCCGGCCGAGGATGCGGTGGACGAGGCCGAGACCGGCCTCAAGAGTTCGCTGGCGGTGAAGGTCTACGGCTCCGACCTCAAGACGCTGCAGGACAAGGGCAAGGCCATCAAGGAAGCCATGCAGCAGGTGCCCGGCATCACCGATGTCACCCTGGTGCACGAGCTGGGCCAGCCCAACCTCGCGATCACCATCGACCGCGCCGCCATCGCGCGCTACGGACTCAACGTGGCCGATGTCAACAACGTGATCGAGGCGGCGGTCGGCGGCGACGTGGCGACCCAGGTCGTGCAGGGCGAGAAACAGTTCGACCTGGTGGTGCGGCTGCAGCAGCAGTACCGCGACAACCCGCAGGCGATCGGCGACATCCCGGTGCTGACGCCGGGTGGCCAGCAGGTGCCGCTGAAGGAACTGGCCGGGATCAAGGTCGAGAACGGCGCCTCCTTCATCTACCGCGAGGACAACTCGCGCTACATCGGCGTGCAGTTCTCGGTGTCCGGACGCGACCTGGCCAGTACCGTGGGCGAGGCGATCCGGCAGGTGGCGCAGAAGGTGAAGCTGCCGCAGGGCTACCGGCTGGACTGGGGCGGCGAGTACAAGGAATACACCGCCTCGCGCGCGCAGATGGGCGTGATCCTGCCGCTCACCGTGCTGGTGATCTTCGGCCTGCTGTTCGTGCTGTACGGCAACTTCAAGTTTCCGTTCATCACCGTGCTGGGCGTGCTGCTCACCTCGCCGGTCGGCGCCATCCTCGCGCTGTGGCTCACCGACACGCCGTTTTCGGTGTCCTCCGGCATCGGCTTCATCGTGCTGTTCGGCGTCTCGGTCCTGACCTCGGTGGTCTACATCTCCTGCGTCAACGAGTTGCGACTTGGCGGCATGGCGCTGGAGAAGGCCATCCACGAGGCGGCGATCCTGCGCCTGCGGCCGATCACGATGACCGCGCTGGTCGCCGCGATCGGCCTGCTGCCCGCGGCGCTGGCCACCGGCGTGGGCACCGATTCGCAGCGACCGTTCGCGCTGGTGATCGTCGCAGGCATGATTTCGCGACTGGTGATCGGCGTGCTCCTGATGCCCGTGCTCTACGGCCTGGTGGCGCGCGAGGGTGATCGCCTGCAGGTGTGAAGGTGTGAAGCCGTTTTGTTCGTCATCCCAGCGAGGCGCTTTTCAACAGCCAACCTGATTAGCGACAAAGCTCAGCTGATCCTCCACCGTTCGCCCTGAGCGTAGGCCCGCAGGGCCGAAGTCGAAGGGTGGTCACCGTTGGGCGCTTCGACTTCGCTTGCTATCGCAAGCTACGCTCAGCGCGAACGGAATCACTGGCTGAGTGTCGTCGCTAATCAGGACAGCCAAAGGGCTGATCAAGCTGGGATCCAGTATCTGCAGACCATTGAATGCGAAGGCGCTGGATGACCAGCTTCGCTGTCATGAAACGCCTCTTGCTTGCGAGCAAGAAGCCGATTGACCAGACCTTCCTTAGCGCCGGGCGCGGAAGAAATCGCGCAGCATGACCGACGATTCTTCGGCCAGCAGGCCGCCCTGCACCTCAAGGCGGTGGTTGTGGCGCGGGTCGATCAAGGTGTCGAACATGCTGCCGGCGGCGCCCGTCTTGGGGTCGGTCGCCGCGTACACCACGCGGCCGATGCGCGCGTGGATCAGCGCCATCGCACACATCGCGCACGGCTCCAGGGTCACGTACAAGGTGGCGCCCACCACCCGGTGATTCGTCAGTTTTTCTCCCGCCGCGCGCAGCGCCATCACCTCGGCGTGCGCGGTGGGATCGTGCAAGGTGATGTTGCGGTTCCAGCCCAATCCCACGATCTCGCCGTGCAGCACCAGCACCGCACCCACCGGCACCTCGTTCTCGGCGTCGCGGGCATGCGCGGCCAGCTGCAGGGCGCGGCGCATGTGGGCTTCGTCTTCGGGGGTGAAAGGCGGCGTGGCTTCGATCATTTCAACATGGGTCGGGCACGTAGGTCGGGCTTCAGCCCGACGAGGCGGTGCGGTCGGGATGAATCCCGGCCTACTCCCACTCGATGGTGGCCGGTGGCTTGCCGCTGATGTCGTAGACCACGCGGGAGACGCCGCGCAGCTCGTTGATGATGCGGTTGGACACCTTGCCCAGGAAATCGTAGGGCAGGTGCGCCCAATGCGCGGTCATGAAGTCGATGGTTTCCACCGCGCGCAGCGCGATCACCCATTCGTAGGCGCGCGCGTCGCCCACCACGCCCACCGACTTCACCGGCAGGAACACGGCGAAGGCCTGGCTGGTCTGGTCGTAGAGATCCGCCTTGCGCAGCTCCTCGATGAAGATCGCGTCGGCGCGGGCCAGCAGTTCGGCGTACTCCGGCTTCACCTCGCCCAGGATGCGCACGCCCAGGCCCGGGCCGGGGAACGGATGGCGGTAGACCATGGCGCGCGGCAGGCCCAGCTCCACGCCGATGCGGCGCACCTCGTCCTTGAACAGCTCGCGCAGCGGCTCGACCAGCTTGAGCTTCATGTGCTCGGGCAGGCCGCCCACGTTGTGGTGGCTCTTGATGACGTGGGCCTTGCCGGTCTTGCTGCCGGCCGACTCGATCACGTCGGGATAGATCGTGCCCTGCGCCAGCCACTTTACCTGGCCGTGGCCGGCGGCGGTGACCTTGGCCGATTCCTCGTCGAAGATCTCCACGAACAGGCGGCCGATGATCTTGCGCTTGGCCTCCGGATCGGCCACGCCTTCCAGCGCGCTGAAGTAGCGCTCGGCGGCGTTGACGCGGATCACCTTGACGCCCATGTGCTCGGCCATGGTGGCCATCACCTGGTCGCCTTCCTGCCAGCGCAGCAGGCCAGTGTCGACGAACACGCAGGTGAGCTGGTCGCCGATGGCCCGGTGCAGCAGCGCGGCGACCACGGAGGAATCCACGCCGCCGGAGAGGCCGAGCAGCACATGGTCCGTGCCGACCTGCGCGCGCACGCGGGCGATCTGGTCCTCGATGATGTTCGCCGCGGTCCACAGCATCGCGCAGCCGCAGATCTCGGTAACGAAGCGCTTGAGCAGCGCACTGCCCTGCTTCGTGTGCGTGACCTCGGGATGGAACTGCACGCCGTACCAACGCTTGTCCGCGTTTTCCATCACGGCGACGGGGATGCGGTCGGTCGCGCCGGTGATGGCAAAGCCCGGCGGCGCCTTGCTGACGTGGTCGCCGTGGCTCATCCACACGTCGAGCTTGTGCGCACCAGCGTGGTCGCTGAGGCCGTCGAACAGCCGGCTCTTCGCCACGATGTCCACTTCGGCATGGCCGAACTCGCGCTGGTCGGCCGCCTCGGTAGCGCCGCCCAGTTGCGCGGCCAGCGTCTGCATGCCGTAGCAGATGCCGAGGATCGGCACGCCTGAATCGAACACTTCCTGCGGCGCCTTCGGTGCACCCGGCAGCGTGGTCGATTCCGGTCCGCCTGACAGGATGATGCCCTTGGCGCCGAACGCCGCGATCTCGGCCGGCTCGTGGTCCCAGGCCCAGATCTCGCAATACACGCCCAGCTCGCGCACGCGCCGCGCGATCAGCTGCGTGTACTGCGCGCCGAAATCGAGGATGAGGATCTTGTCGCTGTGGATGTTGTGCATCGGATCGAAACTCTCAGGGGCATCCGGAAACCACCCGGCCGTCATTCCCGCGAAAGCGGGAATCCGTCTTGCTTTTGCCGCAAAGCCAGCATGGATTCCCGCTTTCGCGGGAATGACGCCATGAAGACCCTCGCTGACGGACCGGCAGGTTCCCGGCCTCGCCTCGTTTCAGGAATTCAGCCGGTAGTTCGGCGCTTCCTTGGTGATCTGGATGTCGTGCGGATGGGCTTCGGTGACACCGGCGCCGGTGACCTTCACGAACTGCGCCTTCGCGCGCACGTCCTCGATCGTGGCCGCGCCCAGGTAGCCCATCGAGGCGCGCAGGCCGCCGATCAGCTGGTGGATGATGTTGCGCAGCGGGCCGCGGTACGGCACGCGACCCTCGATGCCTTCGGGCACCAGCTTGTCGGCGTCGGCCTCGTTGTCCTGGAAGTAGCGGTCCTTGGAGCCGAGCTGCATCGCGCCGATCGAGCCCATGCCGCGGTAGCTCTTGTAGGAGCGGCCCTGGAACAGTTCCACCTCGCCGGGACATTCCTCGGTGCCGGCGAACATCGAGCCCAGCATCACGGTGGACGCGCCGGCGGCCAGCGCCTTGGGGATGTCGCCGGAATAGCGGATGCCGCCATCGGCGATCAGCGGGATGGAATCCTTCAGCGCCGTGGCAACCATGTCGATCGCGGTGATCTGCGGCACGCCCACGCCGGCCACCACGCGGGTGGTGCAAATGGAACCGGGGCCCACGCCCACCTTCACCGCGTCGGCGCCGGCGTCGCGCAGCATCAGCGCGGCGTCGCCGGTGACGATGTTGCCGGCCACCACCTGCACCTGCGGGAAGCTCTTCTTCACCCAGGCCACGCGGTCGATCACGCCCTGCGAATGGCCGTGCGCGGTGTCGACCACCAGCACGTCCACACCGGCCGCGACCAGCGCCTCGACGCGACGCTCGGTGTCGCCGCCCACGCCCACCGCCGCGCCGACCAGCAGCGCCTCGTTGGCGTCCTTCGCGGAATGGGGATTGTCGCGCGCCTTCTGGATGTCCTTCACGGTGATCAGGCCGCGCAACTGGAAGTCGCCGTTGACCACCAGCACCTTCTCGATGCGGTGCTTGTGCAGCAGTTGCAGCACCTCGTCCTGGCTGGCGCCTTCCTTCACCGTCACCAGCCGTTCCTGGCGGGTCATGATGTTGCGCACCGGATCCTCGGGCTTGCGCTCGAAGCGCATGTCGCGGCTGGTGACGATGCCCACCAGCTTCTCGCCCTCCACCACCGGCACGCCGGAGATGTTGTGCGCGCGGGTGAGCTTGAGCACGTCGCGGATCGAGGTGTCCGGCCCCACGGTGAACGGGCTGCGGATCACGCCGGCCTCGAACTTCTTCACCAGGCGCACTTCGGCGGCCTGCTGCTCGAGCGTCATGTTCTTGTGGATGATGCCGATGCCGCCCTGCTGCGCCATGGTGATGGCGAGGCGTGCTTCGGTCACGGTGTCCATCGCGGCGGACACGATGGGAATGTTCAGGCGCAGTCCGCGGGTGAACCGGGTGGAGGTATCCACGTCGCGCGGCAGCACGGTGGAATGGCCCGGAACGAGGTAGACGTCGTCGTAGGTGAGAGCCTCGGCGAGAATGCGCATGATATGCCCCGCGGCAAAGAGAGGATTATACGCGGCACTGCAGCATGCCGCCAGCGTGGAGGCTGAATCGGCTACTTCTGTTCGATTACTTCCGGTCGCGCGCTTCCGCGGCTTCCAGCGTGTTCTCCATCAGCGTGGCCACGGTCATCGGACCCACGCCGCCGGGCACCGGGGTGATCCAGCTGGCGCGCTCGGCGGCCGGCGCGAACTCCACGTCGCCCACCAGGCGGCCGTCGTCGAGCCGGTTGATGCCCACGTCGACCACTACCGCGCCGGGCTTGATCCATTCGCCCTGCACCAGGCCCGGCCGGCCCACCGCGACGATCACGATATCGGCCTGGCGCACATGGCCTTCCAGGTCGCGGGTGAACTTGTGGCAGCAGGTGGTGGTGCAGCCGGCGATCAGCAGTTCCAGCGCCAGTGGCCTGCCGACATGATTGGACACACCGACCACCACCGCGTGCTGGCCACGCACCGGACGATCGGTGTGGCCGAGCAGGGTCATCACGCCCTTGGGCGTGCACGGGCGCAGGCCGAAGCGGCGCAGCGCGAGGCGGCCCACGTTCACCGCCTGGAAGCCGTCCACGTCCTTGCCGGTGTCGATGCGATCGACCAGCGCGTCCTCGTCGATATGTTCCGGCAGCGGCGACTGCACCAGGATGCCGTGGACGGTCGGATCGGCGTTGAGCTTGTCGATCAGCGCGAACAGTTCTTCCTGCGTCGTGCTGCTCGGCAGGTCGTAGTCGAAGGATCGGAAGCCGACCTGATGGCAGGCCTTGCGCTTGTTGCGCACATAGACCGAAGAGGCGGCGTCGTCGCCCACCAGCACCACGGCGAGGCCGGGCGCGGCATGGCCTTGCGCCTTGCGCTCGGCGACGCGTCGGCCAATCCGCTCCAGCAGTTCCTGCGCGATGCGTTTGCCGTCGAGGATGCGTGCGCTCATGTTGATACCGGGGCGAAGGACGCGACATTATCCAAGCTCCAACCGCAACGCACAAACGCCAAGCCATGGCCGAAGCAACGACCCACGTTACGCCTTCACTCGCCGACGGTCGCCTGGTGCTGCGGCCATGGCGCGACACGGATGTCGCCGAATTGCATGCCGCCGTGCAGGAATCGGTCGCCAGCGTGGGCCGCTGGCTGCCGTGGTGTCGCGCCGACTACGACCTGGACCGGGCCCGGGCGTGGACGCGGCATTGCCACGAAACCTGGCGGACCGGCACGCAATTCGCGTTCGCCGTGCGCGACGTCGCCAGCGGTGAACTGCTGGGCGGCTGCGGGCTCAACCAGATCAATCCGCTGCATCGCAGCGCCAACCTCGGCTACTGGATACGTGCCTCGCGGCATGGCCAGGGCCTTGCCGCCGCGGCCGCGCGGCTGGTGGCGCGTTTCGGTTTCGCCGAACTGGGCCTGATCCGGATCGAGATCGTCACCCTGCCCGACAACCATGCCAGCCGACGTGTGGCGGAGAAGTCGGGCGCCGTGTTCGAGGCGATGGCGCGGCAGCGGTTGTGGGCCTGGGATCGCGCCCACGACGCCGCGGTATATGCGCTGATTCCCGCCGACCTCGCTCAGCCGGCGGCGGCACAAAACGCGGCGACGTCCTCGTAACCGCTGAAGCGCGCGGTCGCGCCGCAGCTCGGACAGGCCGGGTCGCGTGGCAGGCGCGTCTCGCGGAAACGCATCCTCAGCGCGTCGAAAGACAGCAGCCGGCCGACCAGCGGCTCGCCCAGTCCGAGGATCAGCTTCAGCGCCTCGGTGGCCTGCAGCAGGCCCACGATGCCGGGCAGCACGCCGAGCACGCCGGCCTCGCTGCAGTTCGGCGCCTCGGCGGCCGAGGGCGGCTCGGGGAACAGGCAGCGGTAGCACGGCGAGTCGTCGCGGCGCGGGTCGAACACGCTGAGCTGCCCGGTGAAGCGCTCCACCGCGCCGTAGACCATCGGCAGCTTCAGCCGCTGCGTGGCAGCGGCCAGCAGATACCTCGCGGGGAAATTGTCGGCACCGTCGATCACCAGGTCGTGGCCATCGAGCAGGCGCTCCACGTTGTCGGCGCGCAGGCGCTCGTTGCGCAGCTCGATGTGCACGCGCGGGTTCAGCGCATTCAGCGCGATGCGCGCCGACTCGGTCTTGGCCATCCCCACGCGTGCATCAGCATGGATCACCTGGCGATGCAGATTGGAGCGTTCCACGCGGTCATCGTCGATCAGAGTGAGCTGGCCCACGCCGGCCGCGGCGAGGTACAGCGCCGCCGGCGCACCAAGGCCGCCGGCGCCGAGCAACACGATCTTCGTAGCCCCCAGCCTCGTCTGCCCCGCCTCGCCCACCTGCGGCAGGCGCAGCTGGCGCGCATAGCGTTCGGCGGCGTCCGCATCCAGCGCACCCGCGACGATCGGCAGGCCTTCGCTCTTCCAGCGCTCGAAACCGCCGGCCACGGAACGCACGTCGCGATAACCCAGCCGCTGCAAGGCCTCGGCCGCCAGCAGCGAACGCGTGCCGCTGCCGCACAAGGCGAGGATCGGCCGCGCACGATCCGGTTCCGCCTGTTCGATGCGCAATTCCAGGAAACCGCGCGACAAGCCCAGCGCCCCGGCCGGCATGCCGCTGGCGCGCTCGCCGTCCTCGCGCACGTCGATCAGCAATGCGCCCTGCGCCTGGCGGCCCAGCGCCTCGGCGGGAGCGATTTCGGGAATGCGGCTGCGCAGCTCGGCGAGCCAGGCGTCGCGATCAAATGGAAGAGGCATGGCAAGAGTGTAGCCTTTCTCCCTCTCCCCTCCGGGGAGAGGGGCGGGGTGAGGGGACACACTGGCGATACTTTCACCAGCAAGGCCGATTTTCGATGAGTACTGCGGCAAGCACCCACCCCTCACCTCAATTCAATCCTCTCCCCAAAGGGGAGAGGAGGCGAACGGGCCGTGCGGGTTCGTGTTCATGCTGGTCAGTACGCGAATTGTCCATCGCGCTCCGGACAAACCACGAGTTTATTTCCCGCGCTTCTTCATCTCGCGGATCATGCGCTGGCGCTTGCGCAGCTGGCCTTCGGTGAGCACGTTCTTCTTGCCGGCGTACGGGTTCTCGCCTTCGCGGAAAACGATGCGCACCGGCGTGCCTTCCAGCTTGTAGCGCTTGCGGAAGAAGTTTTCCAGGTAACGCTGATAGGCCGGCGCGATGTGCTTGGTGCGGCTGCCGTGGATCACGATGGTGGGCGGATTGTTGCCGCCGGGATGCGCGAAGCGCAGCTTCGGCGCATGCCCGCGCACCAACGGCGGCTGGTAGCTCTCGTAGGCTTTTTCCAGCGTCTTGGTCAGGTCGGAGGAACTCAGTTCCTTCGTCGCTGCGGCATGTGCACGCACCACCGCGCGCATCAGCTCGCGCAGGCCGGAACCGTGCAGCGCGGAGATGAACACGGTCTTCGCCCAGTCGACGAACTGCAGGCGGCGATCCAGTGCGCGCTCGCACTGCTCGCGCTGGTAGGCGTCCAGGCCGTCCCACTTGTTCACCGCGATCACCAGTGCCCTGCCCTCGTCCACCGCGTGGCCGATCAGGGTGAGGTCCTGGTCGGCGAGGTTCTCGCGCGCGTCGATCATGATCACCACCACCTGGGCGGCGGCGATCGACTGCAGGGTCTTGATGACGCTGAACTTCTCCAGCGCCTCCTCGACCCGCGCCTTGCGCCGCACGCCGGCGGTGTCGATCAGGGTGTAGCGGCGGCCGTCGCGTTCCAGCGGCACGCGGATCGGGTCGCGGGTGGTGCCGGCCACGTCGGAGACGATGAGTCGGTCCTCGCCGAGCAGGCGGTTGATCAGGGTGGACTTGCCCGCATTCGGCCGGCCCACGATGGCGACGCGGATGGAACCGTCCTCGCCCTCGGCCAGTTCCTCGTGCGCGTCTTCCGGCAGCACCGGCAGCAGCGCGGCGATCAGTTCCTCGGTGCCGCGGTTGTGCGCGGCCGACAACGGCAGCGTGGTCGCGATGCCGAAGCGGGCGAATTCCGCCAGCGCGTCGTGCAGGTCCAGGCCGTCGGTCTTGTTCACCGCCAGCAGCAGCGGCTTGCCGCTGCGGCGCAGCTCGTCGAGGATGTTGCGATCCTGCGGCAGCAGGCCGTCGCGCGCATCCACCACGAACACCAGCGCCTGCGCTTCCTCGATGGCCAGGCGCACCTGCTGCGCGGTGAGGCCTTCGAGGCCTTCGTCCACGCCGGAGAGGCCGCCGGTGTCGACCACCACGAACGGGCGCGCGGCGGTGCGGCACACGCCGTAATGGCGATCGCGGGTGACGCCCGGCAGATCGGCCACCAGGGCGTCGCGGCTGCGCGTCAGCGCGTTGAACAGGGTCGATTTACCGACGTTGGGGCGACCGACCAGGGCGACGACGGGCAGCATGAAGGGTCATGGTTCCCGGCGTCAGTGCGCGGCGAGACGGTAGGCGCCGATATGGCCCTTCACGTCCTCGACGTACACGGTGTCGCCCACCACCAGCGGCTGGGCCTGGATCGCCTTCTTCGACAGGCGCACGCGTGCGGCCAGCGCGCCGTCGCCAGCCTGCAGCCAGTGCACGTAGCCGTAGGCGTCGGCCACCACCACGTAGTTGCCCTGCACGGCGGGACCGGTGAGCCAGCGGTACTTCAGTTTGTCGTTCTTCCACATGTCGGCGCCGCCGCTGCGGTCGAACGCCCACGCCACGCCCTGGTCGTCCACGCCATAGACGGCGTTGCCGCCCACGGCGAGCGCGGTGTAGGTGGAGAACGGATGCGACCACAGCGGGCGACCGCTGGGACCGTCGATCGCACTGAGGTTGCCGTGGTAGGCGGCGCCGTACAACGTGCTGCCATCGAGCAGGATCGCGCCGTCGGCGTCGTCGAGACGCTCGATGTCGGTGCGGCCCTCACCGTTGGCGAGCTTCTGCTCCCACAGCTTCTCGCCGTTGTCCTGGCGCAGCGCGACCAGCTTGCCGTCGTCGGTGCCGATGAACACCACGCCGTTGGCGGCCAGCGGCACGCCGTTGCCGCGCAGGCTGAGCGACGGCACATTGCCCTGGTCGTAGGCCCAGCGGCGCTTGCCGGTGGCGGCGTCGAGGCCGTACACGCGACCGTCCTGGGTGCGCACGATCACCAGGTCGCCGCTGATCGCCGGCGCGGCGACCACTTCGGAAACCAGGTCGGCCTCCCAGCGCGGGCTGCCGTCCTTCGCGCCCATGGCGTAGACGTGGCCGTCGAGCGTGCCCACCGCAAGCAGATCGCCGGCCACGGCCGGGCCGCCGGCATACGCGGCATCGACGCCCTTCGCGTGGCCCAGGCCGAACCAGCCCTTGCTGCTGCGGGTGGTCTTTTCCCACAGCTTCTTGCCGCTGGCGGCGTCGAACGCGGCGATCTTGCCGTCGGTGCTGTCGGCATACAGCACGCCGTCCACCACGGTCGGGCGCAGGCGCACGCCGCTGATGCCGGCGCCGTCACCGATGCGCGCGGTCCACACCTTGCTGACTTGCACCGTGGGGGTGAAATGCTTTTCCAGCGGAGTCGGCGGTTCGAGGTTCTTCTTCTTGAACGAGTTGCAGCCGGCCAGCAGGACCAGCGAACCCAGGGCGACCAGCCAAACGCTCTTCTTCACCACGACTTTCATGCACCCTGCTTTCCGGCCACGGCCAGATCGTCGATTTTCATCTGCAGGACGGCATGCTGCGGCGCGTCCTCACCCAATGCCGTCATCGCCGCCTGGTAGGCCTTGCGTGCGTCGTCGGCGCGTCCCAGCTTGACCAGCGCATCGCCACGGAGTTCCTGGTTCAGACCCGCGTACTGGCCCGCCGGCATGGCTTCGAGCGTGGCCAGCGCGGCCTGGCCGTCGCCCTTGGCCAGCTGCACGCGCGCCATGCGCAGTTCCACCAGCGCCTTCAGCGCCGGGTCGGCGGCATGCGCCTCGGCCCACTGCAGCGAGGCGATCGCCTTGTCCAGCTGCTTGTCCTGCACCTGCTGCTTCGCGCGGTCGCTGACCGCGAACAGCGCGTACGGCGACTTCGCGTAGTCCTTCATCAGCTCGTCGACGAAGGCGGTCGCTGCCGTCGGCTTGCCGCTGGCCAGCGCCACCTGCGCCTGCTGGTACAAGGTGGCCGCTGCGGCCTCGTTGTTCGCCTGGTGCTTGCGCCACTGCTGCAGGCCGAAGATGCCGACCAGGCCGATCGCGATGCCGACGGCGATGGAGAGGCCATTCTCGCGCAGCCATTTCTGGACACGTTCGCTTTGTTCGTAATCGTCGTATGCGTCAAATGCCATGCTTCACCGTTCGTGGGTACCGCGCGCGGCGCGCGCCGGCAGGCCGGAGGCGAGAAAAAAACGACTCGCCATCACCCTTCGCCCGTGCCGGGCGAAGAATGGGCAAGCATAACCGAAATGGATCGCACGCAGGCGCGGCGAGCGCCTGCGATGTCGGGATCAGAGGGCGGCCGCAGCGGCCTTGCCGTCCGCGATCTGCACGCGGAAATGCGCCACGTTGGCGCGGCGGAAACCGTCGAGCGTCACCGGCTGGCCGTCGATGCTCACCTGCGCGCCGCTGACGTTGCCGATGCGCACGTCCAGCGGCTGGTCGCTGTGCCAGGTCTTGCTGGTGCCGGCGGGCAGCAGGCCGTATTCCATGCGCGTGCCATCCTGCCCGGTCACCTCGACCCAACTGGCAGCCGACAGGCTCAGGCTGAGGCTGTGGGCGCCGCTGCCGGTATTGACGGTGGCGGCCGTGCTGATCGTGGGCGGCGTCGGCAAGGTGTCGTTGCCGCCGCCGAGATTCGGAAACGGCGCCATGGAGGCCATCAGCGGCTGATCCGACGCAGCCGGCGCCGAAGCCTGCGGCTGTGCCGGCGTGGCGGAGGCCGGCGCGGTGGACGCGGCCGTCCTGGCCGCGCTCACGGCCGGTGCCGATGCGTCCTGCTGCGCCACCGGCGAGGCATCCAGCGGAGTGAGATGGCTGAGGTCGCGATCCAGCGTGCTGCGCACACCGAACCAGATCGTCGGCACCGCGATCACCAGGGTCAGCACCACGTAGGTGGCGGCGGTGGCGTAGCGGTCGAGCAGGAAGCGCGAATGCGAAATGCCGCCGGTGGCCACCAGTGGCGGCTCGACCTGACGGATGCGCGCCTGTTCGGCCTCGATCTCGGCCGCGTCGATGCCCAGGTACTGCCCGTACTTGCCAATATAGCTGGCCAGGTAGACCTTGGAATCGATGCCCTGGTGCTCGCCCTGCTCCAGCTTGCGCAGGATGCGCAGCGGCAGCTTCAGCGCATGCGCGCAGGTTTCCAGATCAGCGCCTCGCGCCTCGCGCGCCGCGCGCAGGCGGCTGCCGAACACGGCATCGTGGTGATCGAGCGCATGGCTGGCGGCGGGGGCTTCCATGACGTCCGGCCGATCGGCGAACAGATCGTGCGCGGCCGGATCCTGGCCGGGCTGGAAAGGCTGCTTCGTGGTCATTGACTGCTGGCGGTGGTTTTCAGGGCGCGAGCCTGCTCCGAGTCCGGGAACTGGCTCTGCAAACGCCTGAGATAGGTCTGGGCTGCATCCGTATTGCCCAAGCGCGACTCGATATCGTAACCAAGCTTGAGAGCGGCCGCATTGGGTTGGCCCAGCGCATCGAAACGCTGGATGAAAGCCCGAGCACGAAACGCATCCCCCTGCCGGTAGAGTACTTCGGCGAGATGGAAAAGTGCATCGCCGTTGCCGGGATTTCGCGCGATTGCGTCACGAAAACTCGCTTCCGCGCCCACCGTGTCGTTCGCCCGCAGCTGGCAGATGCCGGCGTTGGTGTACGCCACGTCGGGGGTGGCGTAGAACGGGTCGGCCACCGCCTTGCGGAAGTAGCCGATCGATTCCTGCACCTTGCCGGTACGGCACAGGAACTGGCCGAGATTGTTGTTCGGGGCGCCTTTGGTCGGCTCCAGCGCCACCGCCTTGCGGTAGTGGGCCTCGGCCTCGGGCAGGTTGTTGATCTTCTCGTAGACCACCGCGATCACGGTGTGGGCCGGCGCGTAGTTCGGATCGAACTTCAGCGCCAGCTGCAACTTGGCCAGTGCGTCCTGCAGGTCGCCGTCGGCCATGTAGTGCTGGGCCAGCTCGGTGTGGATGCGGGCCGCATCCTGGCGTTGGTCGACCTTGCTGGTCGCCGGGATGTTGGCGGTGCCCGACTGCCCGCTGCCGTTGTTGTCGCCGCCGCCATTCACCGTGACGCAGCCGGCCAGCGCCAGCGACAGCAGACCAACCCCCAGCAGCGGCTTACGGCGCATGCGTCACCCCTTGCTCCACACGTTGGCGTATCCCGGCGCTGCGCCGGGTGCGGTCGTTCACCTGCCCGGCCAGCTGGCCGCAGGCCGCGTCGATGTCGTCGCCGCGGGTACGGCGCAGCATGGTGAGGATGCCGGCGTTGAGCAATTGGGTCTGGAACGCGCGGATGGTTTCGGCGTCCGAACGCTCGAAGCGCGTGCCGGGGAAGGGATTGAACGGAATCAGGTTGACCTTGCAGGTCGGCAGCCTGCGCATGAAGCGGATCAGCTGCTTCGCATGCTCGGGCTGGTCGTTCACGCCCTTCATCAAGGTGTATTCGAACGTGATCGAGGTGCGCGGCTTGCGCGCGATCCAGCGCTGGCAGGCGGCGGTGAGCTCGGCCAGCGGATAGCGCTTGTTGAGCGGCACCAGCTCGGTGCGCAGCTCGTCGTTAGCCGCATGCAGCGACACCGCCAGCGACACGTCGATGACCTCCGACAGCTTGTCGATCATCGGCACCATGCCGGCGGTGGACAGCGTGACGCGCTTCGACGCGAGGCCGAAGCCCAGGTCGTCGCGCATCAGGCTCATCGCCTTGACCACGTTGTCGAAGTTCGCCAGCGGCTCACCCATGCCCATCATCACCACGTTGGTGATGCGGCGGTTCTGGTGGGTGACGTTGCCGAGGTACTTTGCCGCCACCCACATCTGGCCGATGATCTCGGCGGTGGCGAGGTTGCGGTTGAAGCCTTGCGCGCCGGTGGAGCAGAACTGGCAGTTCAGCGCGCAGCCGATCTGCGAGGACACGCACAGCGTGCCGCGGGTGGGCTCGGGGATGTACACCGCCTCCACCGCGTTGCGGCCGTCCATGCCCAGCAGCCACTTGTGCGTGCCGTCGGCGGCGGCCTTGTCCACCAGCGTCTGCGGCGGACCGACGTGGCAGCTCGCCTCGAGCTTGGAGCGCAGCGCCTTGCCCACGTCGGTCATGTTCGCGAAGTCGGACTCGAGGTGGTGGTAGATCCACTTCATCACCTGCTCGGCGCGATACGGCTTCTCGCCGAGCTGCGCGAAGAAATCGCGCAGCCCCTGGCGATCGAAGTCGAGCAGGTTGACCCTGCCGGCGATGCCAGGCTGGTCAGATGAAATGGCAGGTACCTCGGTCACAACTATTTACCGGCTATGTACTTCAGTGGAAGCAAAGAAATAGGCGATCTCGACCTTCGCGGTCTCCGCGGCATCGGAACCGTGCACGGCATTCGCATCGATGGAGTCGGCGAAGTCGGCGCGGATCGTGCCCGGCGCGGCGTCCTTCGGATTGGTGGCGCCCATCAGGTCGCGGTGCTTGAGCACGGCGTTCTCGCCTTCCAGCACCTGGATCATCACCGGGCCGGAGATCATGAACTCCACCAGCGCCTTGAAGAACGGACGCTCCTTGTGCACCGCGTAGAAACCCTCGGCCTCGGCGCGCGACAGCTGCTTCTGCCTGGCGGCGATCACCTTGAGGCCGGCCTTCTCGAAACGGGCGTAGATCTCGCCGATCACGTTCTTGGCGACGGCATCGGGCTTGATGATGGAAAGGGTGCGCTCCAGCGCCATGGGTGTGCTCCGGGAAAAGTCGATATGAAGAAAGGTCGGCATCGTGCCGCGAATCGGTCAATACCGACTCGGAATGCGGGTTTAGCCCGCGAAGTTTGACAGATTCTACCTCATTCGCAAGTCGTCGACGGGCCGGCGGGCGCGTCGGTTTGACGGCAGCGAAGCCGCCCGCGTATGCTCAAACGATCGTTTGAACGACAAGCTTGGCCACGTGGGAAGACCCGATCCGTGAACCGCTCCGGCTCCACCAAGGAACGCATCCTCGCCGCCGCCGAGACCCTGTTCGCCCAGCGCGGCTTCGACGGCGCCTCGCTGCGCCAGCTGACCAGCGACGCCGGGGTCAACCTCGCCGCGGTCAACTACCACTTCGGCTCCAAGGAGAAGCTGGTCGAGCAGGTGTTCCGGCGCCGGCTGGACGCGCTGAACGCGCAGCGCCTAGCCGCGCTGGCCCGGGTGGCCGGTCAGCCCGAGACCCGGCTGGAGGACGTGCTCGACGCCTTCATCCGCCCTGCCCTCGAACTCTCGCACGAAGACAGCGGTTCGCTGTTCATGCGCGTGCTGGCGCGCGCCTTCGCCGAGCACGACGACAGCCTGCGCAAGTTCCTGTCCGAGAACTACGGCCACGTGATGCGCCAGTTCACCGCCGAATTCGCCCGCCTGCTGCCGCAGCTCAGCAAGGAGGAGCTGTACTGGCGCATCGACCTGGTCACCGGCGCGCTGACCCACGCGATGTCCGGCTTCGGCATGATCCAGCGCAAGAGCGATGTCAGCGAACGCGCCCACCGCGAGCAGACCGTCGCCCACCTCACCCGTTTTGCCGCCGCCGGCCTGCGCGCCGGTGCCTGACCGCGCCCCTTTCACCGGCCGCTGACTGCCGGCCGCGTTCCATATCCCGCTTGCCTCACGTGTCCGCATCAACCCGGAGAATCCAATGACCGCTCCATCCACCACCACCCCGACGCTGCGCATCCGCAAGGCCGCCGTGCTGGGCGCCGGCGTCATGGGCGCGCAGATCGCCGCGCACCTGACCAACGCCGGCGTCGAGACCGTGCTGTTCGACCTGCCCGCGAAGGAAGGCCCGAAGAGCGGCATCGCGCTCAAGGCCATCGCCAACCTGGCCAAACTGTCGCCCGCGCCGCTGGCCGACAAGGACCTCGCCAGCGCGATCATCCCGGCGAACTACGACGAGGACATGGACCACCTCAAGGACGTCGACCTGGTGATCGAGGCGATCGCCGAACGGATGGACTGGAAGCTGGACCTCTACAAGAAGATCGCCCCGCACGTCTCGCCCACCGCGGTGCTGGCGTCGAACACCTCGGGCCTGTCGATCAACGGCTTGGCCGAGGTATTGCCGGAAGAGATGCGCCACCGCTTCTGCGGCGTGCATTTCTTCAACCCGCCGCGCTACATGCACCTGGTCGAACTGATCCCGACCCGGCTCACCGATGCCAAGGTGGTCGAAGGCCTGGAAGCATTCCTCGTCACCACCGTCGGCAAGGGCGTGGTGATCGCCCGCGACACGCCGAACTTCATCGGCAACCGCATCGGCGTGTTCTCGATGCTGGCCACCATGCACCACACCGAGCAGTTCGGCCTGGGCTTCGACGTGGTCGACGCGCTCACCGGCCCGGCCGTGGGCCGCCCCAAGAGCGCCACCTACCGCACCGCCGACGTGGTGGGTCTGGACACGATGGCCCACGTCATCAAGACGATGGCTGACACGTTGCCGAACGACCCTTGGCGCGAATACTTCAAGGCGCCGACCTGGCTGTCCGCCCTGATCGAGAAGGGCGCGCTGGGCCAGAAGAACGGCGCGGGTTTCTACCGCAAGGCCGGCAAGGACATCGTGGTGCTGGACGTGGCCAAGCAGGATTACCGAGCGAGCGAGCAGAAGGCCTCGGACGAAGTCGCCGCCATCCTCGCGATCAAGAACCCCGCCGAGAAGTTTGCCAAGCTGCGCGCGTCCAGCGACCCGCAGGCGCAGTTCCTGTGGGCCACCTTCCGCGACCTGTTCCACTACACCGCGTATCATCTTGCTGATATCGCGGATACGGCGCGCGACGTGGACTTCGCGATCCGCTGGGGCTACGGCTGGAAGCTCGGCCCGTTCGAGACCTGGCAGGCCGCCGGCTGGCAACAGGTGGCGACGTGGGTGCAGGAAGACATCGCCGCCGGCAAGGCGATGAGCAAGGCGCCGCTGCCCGCGTGGGTACTGGACGGTCGCAACGGCGTGCACGGCAAGGCCGGTTCGTACTCGGCCAGCGCCAACGCCGACAAGCCGCGCTCCGCGCATCCGGTCTACGCGCGCCAGCTGTTCCCCGATCCCATCCTGGGCGAGCAGTTCGACCAGGGCAGCACCGTGTGGGAGAACGACGGCGTGCGCCTGTGGACGCTGGGCGACGACGGCGTGGGCATCCTCTCGTTCAAGACCAAGATGCACACGGTCAACGACCAGGTGCTGGACGGCATCCAGCACGCGATCGGCATCGCCGAGGAAAAATTGAAGGCGGTCGTGATCTGGCAGACCGGCGAGCCGTTCTCCGCCGGCGCGGACCTCAAGGGTGCGCTGGGCCTGCTGCAGGCCGGCCGGTTCGACGACTTCGAGAAGATGGTTGCGAACTTCCAGCGCACCAGCATGCGCATCAAGCATTCGCTCATTCCGGTAGTGGCCGCCGTGCGTGGCCTCGCCCTGGGCGGCGGCTGCGAATTCCAGATGCACTCCGCGCGCACCGTGGCCGCGCTGGAAAGCTACATCGGCCTGGTCGAGGCCGGCGTGGGCCTGCTGCCCGCCGGCGGCGGCCTGCACGAGCTGGCCGTGCGCGCCGCGCACGCCAACCCGGCCGACCCGTTCGAAGCGCTGAAGAAGGTGTTCGAGACGGTGGCGATGGCCAAGGTCTCGCCCAGCGCGATCGAGGCGAAGAACATGGGCCTGCTGCGCGACAGCGACGTGGTGGTGTTCAACGCGTATGAACTCCTCTACGTGGCGAAGAAGGTCGCACTGTCGCTGGCCGAATCCGGCTGGCGCCCACCGCTGTACCAGCGCGCCATCCCGGTCGCCGGCGACGTGGGCCGCGCCACCTTCCAGGCTTCGTTGGCGAATCTGCAGGCCGGCTACTTCGCCTCCGAGCACGACGTGGCGATCGCCACCCGCATCGCCGATACCTTGTGCGGCGGCAACATCGAACGCGGCTCGCTGGTGGACGAGGAATGGTTGCTCGCGCTGGAGCGCAAGCATTTCGTGGAACTGGCGAAGACCGAGAAGACCCAGGCGCGCATTGCGCACACCATGACCACCGGCAAGCCGCTGCGCAACTGAACGCTCGTCGTCCCGGCGTAGGCCGGGACCCAGCGACTTTGGTTTACATCAACGACACTGGATCCCTGCCTGCGCAGGGATGACGATCAAAAACTGAAGCGCGTCGCCGCTATCGAGCGCGACGCCACGGAGCAAGAGCCATGAGCAAGCAAATCCAAGACGCCTACATCGTCGCCGCCACCCGCACCCCGGTAGGCAAGGCGCCGCGCGGCGTGTTCCGCAACACCCGTCCCGACGACATGCTCGCCCACGTCATCAAGGCCGTGCTGGCGCAGGCGCCGGGCATCGACCCGCACGAGATCGCCGACGTCATCATCGGCTGCGCGATGCCCGAGGCCGAGCAAGGCATGAACGTGGCGCGCATCGGCCTGCTGCTGGCCGGCCTGCCCGATACCGTGCCCGGCGTCACGGTCAACCGCTTCTGCTCCTCCGGCCTGCAGTCGGTGGCGATGGCCGCCGACCGCATCCGCCTGGGCGAAGCCGAGCTGATGCTGGCCGGCGGCACCGAGAGCATGAGCATGGTGCCGATGATGGGCCACAAGATCGCGATGAACCCCGCGATCTTCAGCAACGAGCACATCGGCATCGCCTACGGCATGGGCATCACCGCCGAGAACGTGGCCAAGCAATGGAAGGTGAGCCGCGAGGCGCAGGATGCGTTCTCGGTGGAAAGCCACCGCCGCGCGCTGGCCGCCCAGGCCGCCGGCGAGTTCAAGGACGAGATCACCCCGTTCCAGCTCGATGACCGTTATCCCGACCTCGCCAGCCGCGGCATCAAGACCGACAGCCGCAGCATCGCCAACGACGAAGGCCCGCGCGCCGGCACCACACTGGAAGTGCTGGCCAAGCTCAAGACCGTGTTCCGCAACGGCCAGTTCGGCGGCAGCGTCACCGCCGGCAACTCCTCGCAGATGTCCGATGGCGCCGGCGCCGTGTTGCTGGCCAGCGAGGCCGCGCTGAAGAAGTACAACCTCACGCCGCTGGGCCGCTTCGTCGGCTTCTCGGTGGCTGGCGTCAAGCCCGAAGTGATGGGCATCGGCCCCAGGGAAGCGATCCCCAAGGCGCTGAAGCAGACCGGCATCAGCCAGGACCAGCTCGACTGGATCGAGCTCAACGAAGCCTTCGCCGCGCAGGCCCTGGCCGTGATCGGCGACCTCAAGCTCGACCCCGCCAAGGTCAACCCGCTGGGTGGCGCCATCGCGCTGGGCCACCCGCTCGGCGCCACCGGCGCCGTGCGCATCGCCACCCTGCTCCACGGCATGCGCCGCCGCAAGCAGAAGTACGGCATGGTGACCATGTGCATCGGCACCGGCATGGGTGCAGCGGGCGTGTTCGAGGCGCTCTGAGTTTCCCCGTCATGCCAGCGCAGGCTGGCATCCAGTGACGTCCGCCCGAAATACCGACGGCGCCGCAGCAATGCGGCGCCGTCGTCGTTTGCAGCTTGCGCTCAGCCGCGATGCGCCTGCTGCGCCTCGAACGCCCGGCGCAGTTCGGGGTCGAGCACGTCCATCTGCCGCCGGGACTGCATCAGCGGCTGCTCGCCCATCGGCAGCTGGCAGTTGCGCGACAAGGTATCGGCGCCGGCCGAGGTGGTCGCGGTGACGTCCTGCAGGTTGACGGTGACGGCGAGCGTGTCGCCAAGCGGCTCCATCGCGACGCACAAGCGGTCGATCATCGCCATGCTGCGATAGCGGGCGCCGTCGACCAGCACCATCAGGTTGTGGCCGTCCACCCAAGCGCTGGAGCGCACGCCGGGCACCCTGGCAACGACGGCACGAGCCGATTCGTGTCCGACGGGGCGCGACGGATCGGCCACGCGCATCGAACGCAGCATGTCGTTGGACATGCCTTCAAGATGCTGCTGCACCACGCGCTGATTGCCGGTGACGGCCGCCGCCTCGATGGCGGCCATGTGCCGCGCGGTCGCCAGCGGACTCACCGGCTGGCCAGCCTGTGGCGGGCGAGGTTCGTGCGCGGCGGTTTCCCTGGACGGGTCGCTGCAGCCTGCGGCAGCGATACAAGTCACGACGGCGGCAATCAGCCAGCGCTGCATGGTCATCCCTTTCCCCCGAAAGTGTGGGTCGCAAGATAACCCGCCGAATGTGCGATGACGAACCCGAACCGGCGCTCAGGGTACAGCCGGGCGATCCTCCGCGCGCGCGCGCAACGATTCGTAGAGCTGCCCGGGCCCGAGCAGGATGTCCTTGAGCCCGTCGCGCACCCGTTCGGAACCCAGCGCCTGGCTGCTCATCGCCGAGTGCGCTTCCAGCGCGTCCATGATCGCGTGCAGCAGCGCATCGCGCAGGTCGGGCGAATTGGCGAACTGCTCCTTGCTGTTGCTGCCAGCCTGCTGCACCAGGGTTTCGTTCTCCAGCAGCTTGCCCTTGAGCACGCCGTTCACGTAGACGAGCTGGTCGCCATCGCTGAGCTGCCCCTCGAACAGGCCGTTGACCCGCTCGATGATCTCGGTGAGATAGGCCTTCTCCTTTTCCTGCACCGAACCACTCCCCACGGCATCCAGCGGCGGCAGCTTGTAGTCGCCCTTGCCGTCGTCGTGCAGGTTCATCGGCTGGCGTCCAGCGTTGCGCAAGGTGTGATGGGTAAGCACCACTTTCGACAGATCCACCGTCTCGCGCTCGCGGCCGAACTCCAGGAGCGGGATCAGCCGCTTGTAGAAGATGAAACGCTTCTCGATGTCGGTGTTGCCGTAGTCGAACATCTGCGACAGGAAGGCGTACAGGCGCACGTAGGCGCCCATATCACCCTTGAACAGCTGCAGCGCGTCCATCACGTCCTTCTGTCCCTGGGCGACCGCATCGTCGCCTCCTTCCAGCGCCGCGGCACGCGCCAGTTGCGCGGCGCGGTAACGCTTCAGCAGGCGGTCGGCCACCGGCGCCATCGCCGCGCTGAGCTGCGCCTGCGTGGCACGCGGATCGGTCTCGATCTTCGCCACGCGTTCCACCTCGAAATCGTCGTAGTGACCGCTGGCGTCGAGCTTGGCGCGCAGGTCGAACACCAGGTGCGGGTCGGTGGCGGCTTCCAGCTCGGCGGTGGCGTAGTAGGTCCTGAACGCCTTGAGTATCTCCACCGCCTCGTTGACGAAGTCCAGGATGTAGGTGGTGTCCTTGCCCGGGTATGCACGGTTGAGCCGCGACAGCGTCTGCACCGCCTGGATGCCGCCGAGCAGCTTGTCCACGTACATGCCGCACAGCAGCGGCTGGTCGAAACCGGTCTGGAACTTGTTGGCTACCAGCAGCAGGTGGTACTCCGGCTGGGCGAAGGCATCACGGATGTCGCGGCCCTTGAGCCCGGGATTGAGGTCCGCACTGGTCTCGGTCATCGGCGCGGGGAAGCTCTCCGGGTCGCTCACCTCGCCCGAGAACGCCACCAGCACGCCGAGCGGATAGTGCTGCCGCGCGATGTACTCGCGTATCGCCTTCTGCCAGCGCACCGCCTCCTTGCGGCTGCCGACCACCACCATCGCCTTGGCCTTGCCATCCAGCAGCGGCTGCACGTGCTCGCGGTAATGCTCCACCACGATCTGCACCTTGGCCACGATGTTGTACGGGTGCAGGCGCACCCACTGCATGATCCCCTTCATCGCCGCGCTGCGTTCGACCTCGGCCTGGTCGACCTCCCGGCCTTCGTGGGCCAGCTTGAACGCCAGCTGGTACGGCGTGTAGTTGCGCAGCACGTCGAGGATGAAGCCCTCCTCGATCGCCTGGCGCATCGAATACACGTGGAACGGCTGCGGCAGGCCATCCGGCCCCGGCCGGCCGAACAGCTCCAGCGTCTTGGCCTTCGGCGTGGCGGTGAAAGCCACGTAGGTCAGGCCCTGCTGGCCGCCGGCGCGGGCCGCCATGTTCGCGGCCATCAGCGTCTCGGTGTCCACCTCGCCGCCGTCCTGCAGCTCGGCCCACTCCTCGGCGCTCAGCAACTGCTTGAGCTTGGCCGCCGCCTCGCCGGTCTGCGAGCTGTGCGCCTCGTCGGCGATCACCGCGAAACGCTTGCCTTCGGTGGCCGCCAGTTTCTGCACTTCCTCCAGCGCGAACGGAAAGGTCTGGATGGTGCAGACGATGATCTTCTTGCCGTCCTTCAGCGCCTGTCCCAGTTGCGCGCTCTTGCTGCCGCGCTCGCTGGTGATGGTCTCCACCACGCCGGCGGTGCGCTCGAAATCGAAGATCGCCTCCTGCAGCTGCGCGTCGAGCACGTTGCGGTCGGACACCACCAGCACGCTGTCGAACAGCTTGGCATGCGTCGCATCGTGCAGGTCGGCGAGGAAATGCGCGGTCCAGGCGATGGAATTGGTCTTGCCCGAACCGGCCGAATGCTGGATGAGATACCGCTGACCCGCCCCGTTCGCGCGCACGTCGGCCACCAGCCGGCGCGTGACGTCGAGCTGGTGGTAGCGCGGAAAGATCACGCCGGTGAGCTGCTTCTTGTCGTCGCGCTTGCCGATCAGGTAGCGGCCCAGGATCTCCAGCCAGCTGTCGCGCGCCCACACCTGCTCCCACAGGTAGGCGGTGGCGAAACCATCCGGGTTGGGCGGATTGCCCGCGCCGCCGTCGTGGCCCAGGTTGAACGGCAGGAAGCGCGTGACCGCGCCCTGCAGCCGGGTCGTCATCATCACCTCGGTCTGGCTCGCCGCGAAATGCACCAGCGCGCCGCCGGGGAAGGCCAGCAGCGGCTCGACCACGCCGCCCTTGGGATGCGGATGGCGGTCGTAGCGGTACTGGTCCACCGCATCGCCCACGCTTTGCGTGAAATCCGATTTCAGTTCCGCCGTCGCCACCGCGATGCCGTTGACGAACAGCACCAGGTCCAGCGCATCGTTCGGGTGGTTCGGTGAGTGCTTCACCTGCCGCACCACGCGCAGCCGGTTGGCGGCGTAGCGCTGCTCCAGTGCCGGGTTCATCGCCAGTGCGGGCCGGAACTGCACCAGCGCCAGCGGCATCTTCAGCCCGATCATCTCCACACCCCGGCGCAGCACCTCCAGCGTGCCGCGTTCGTCCAGGCTCTTGCGCACGCGCTCGGCGAGGCGCTCCGCCGTGGCGAGGCCGTGCGTGCGGTTCAGGCGTTCCCAGCTGTCCGGCTGGGTCGCCTCGATCCAGGCCAGCAGGTCGGGCAGGTACAGCGCATGCGTGCGGTCGTAGTGTTGCGCGTCGCCTTCGGCGTAGAGCCAGCCGTGGGCGGCGAGGTGGTCGCAGATCTCGCGCTCGAAATTCACTTCACGGTGCAGGTTCATGCCTCACCCAGGAGTCGGGAGTGGTGCGCGCGCAGCCATTGTTCGGTATGCGCCAGCAATTTGCCGGCCTCGTCCAGGCAGGAGGCCAGCGCGGCGCCCGAGATCGGATCGCCCTCGTAGTCGCTCAGATTGCGCTGCTTGCGCAGAGCGTCGAGCACGATCACCGTCGCCAGCGGCACGCCCATGGTCAGCGTGAGGCACTGGATCGCGGTCTGGTGGTGGCCCGGCTGGCTGGTCGCGGTGCGGTAGCCGCTGGCCCACAGGCCCAGCATCGCGCACTGCATCACGCACTTGTAGGCGGCATCGAAGCGATTGTCGGTGCTGATCTCGGCAACACGCGCATCGGCCAGGTTGCGCCGCGCGGCCTCCAGCAGCTTGTGGATCGCAGTCGCGTCAGGCGCGTGCGCCAGCAGCCGCCGGATCGCCAGCAAGTTCTGCAAGGTCATCCCTGTCTCCCCTCAGGAACACATTCGGGTACTGGAAGAACTGGCGAACGAACGCCTCGCCCTCCTGCGCCCGTCGTCGAAACTCCGCCGGCGTGTACAGCACCGGATTGATCTCACGTTGCAACACCTGCTGCACCGGATACAGCGCCTGCACCAGTTCGCCGAAACCCACCTCGCCCACCACCAGCAGGTCGACGTCGCTGCCGGCCACCTGCGTGCCGCGCGCCATCGAGCCGAACACCAGCGCCACGCGCACCTGCCCGGCCAGCGGCGCCAGCGCCTCGCGCAGCAGCGGCACCATGCCATGCGTCTTGCGGAACATGCCCGCCAGTTCGGGGAACAGCGGGCAATGCACATTGGCCTGGTAGCGCACCTGGTTGCCCAGCTCGCTGCGCGACACCAGCCCCACCTCCGCCAGCTTGTCCAGCTCGCGGCCCAGCGTGCCGGCATGACTGCCGGTCAGCCGCGCCAGTTCACGCAGATGCAGGGCGACTTCCGGCTCCAGCAACAGCTGCGCCAGCACCCGTCGCCGGGTGGCGGAGAACAGCAGGTCCATCAGGGCGGAGGTGTTGCTCATTGGGCAACGAATGTAGCCATAAAGGCAACACTCGGCAAGCGCTGCTGGCTGGCGGCAAAGATGCCAAGCGGGTCCGCTGCTGGCGCATGGAAACCCGAAACCGCTTTCCGCTCGTCATTCCCGCGAAGGCGGGAGGAGCTTCACAACAGCGAAGCTGGTCATCCATCTTGATCCGGCTGAGGAGTGCGCCGGTCAATACACGGCGTCGTGGTCACCCACGTTGATCGGCACGATTTGCTGATCGCTGATCACCAGTTCCAGCGTGATGCGATACGACAGATTGATCGACACCGAATGCAGCCCGCTCAGCTTGCCGGCCAGCGCATGCAGCCGCAGCGACGGATGATGCGGGTTGGCCTGCAACAGCAACAATGTCTTGCGGTACTGCTCGCGTACCTGCGGATGGCGCTTGAGGAAGCGCGCCGCGCGGCGGTTGTACTGGTCGGTGAAGACCAGCACATAGCTCACGACAGCTTGGCCAAACGCTTCATGTGCGCGTCGACCGACTCCTTCACGAAGCGGCCGGCGGCGATATCGGTCTGGCTCTCAGCCAAGGCGGCGGTCAGCTCGCACTCGCGCAGGTAGTGGTAGTGCTCGATGTCCATCACAACGAAGCGGTCCTTGCCGCGCACCGATACCATCGCCTCGGGCGCGTCGGCCAGCGCCTCGGCGATGGCAGAGATGCCCTGGGTCTTCAATTCGTTGGCGCTGATTGAGCTCATGGCTCGGCTCCGACAAGGTTTGCAACGCGGCCAAGCGTATCACAAATCGTATTATTCAGAGCACTATTAACCGTATCTCAACTTTCGCCGTAGCTGCGTTCCAGCAACGGCAACGCACGCTGCAGGTCGGCCCGATTGCGCAAACACAGTTCGAGGTCGCCGGTTCCCCAGGTACCGATGTTGCGCACGTCGCGACTGAAGCCGGCTTCCAGTGTCACCGTGTAGGGGACTCCTCCCTGCTAAAAGCTGCTGTTCAAGGGGGCGACTGCGAAGCATCACGAAGTGATGGTGGAGACGCGGTCAGACACGCCGAACAGGTTCTCGAATTCTTGCCTCTGCTCGGAAGAAACCTGCACAGGCATAGCTTGCACACCATGGTCTCTCAGCCACGCAAAACGATGGCGGCCATCACTGAACGATACGACGCCTTTTTCAAACGCCACCATTGGTAGATCCACACTTTCTGATGTTGAAGCTATCCATACCCCGAAACGGGCGTATCTATCATCTATTGCTGCACCTGAGCCACCCGAGCCTATGTAAAAGCCATCGTCGAGTTTCCATGCCGCATCGAGCTTGGTTACGGATACCCAAACAGCAACGTCGTCAGGGTAATTCCAGTCAGGGTGCCCTTGGATCGGCGCCTTCCACGATAGTTCGATCGGCAGCGCAGCCACTTAGACAACGCTTCGCACGTCGATCTTGCCGGTGACGGCGGCGGCGATCAGGGCGCTGCGGCGTTCTTTGAGTAGGGCGATTGCACGCTCAGCATCAGAAGCAAGGATGTCAAACTTTTCCACCACACCCTCCACGAACGCAACGATCTGCACCTGTTCTTCGAGAGGCGGCTCAGCGAATCCGATGTTCTTCACAATGTCAGTATTGAGATTCGGCTGACCGCCTCCCTGCTTCATCTCAGTTCGGAGTCGGTCGGTTGTCGTGAGTAGAAAGTTGTAAAGAAAACTCGACTTCACTGCGCTCGACAAGTTTCTAAATGCTAGGACGCCGTCATTAGCGCAGCAGTCGAAGCCCAGAATTTTCGGAACTCCCAGCGTCGCGCCGCTGTTGCTGAAAATGACTAGCCCCGACTCAAATCTTTGACTCCGTTCAGCACCGAGGGGAGTGAGGTATTCGCTCACACTCGTAAGGCCCATCGACGTGTCCTTAGTTATTTCGGCCACAGTCACCCACGGAATGTTTTCCCCGCCGTCGTTATCCGGCGCGAAGAACTGTGGGTCACCCGCAGGCCTAGGCGACGCGCCGCGGACAATTGCTGCCACGTGTCGCAACTGCTTAACGACCCAATGCGCCGGTACTTTACCCAGCCACGACACACCGGAGTCTTTCATCGGGGCATTGGGGTTGAGGCCGTGTGTGACGGCATGGGAGATGGTGGCCTGGCGCTTTTCGGCCAGCAGCATCAGCAGCTTTTCCTGCTCGGCAATCAGCGCATCGATCTTGCCAGTCTCGCGGTCGAGGAAAGCGGCGATGGCGGATTGCTCATCAAGCGGCGGGCGAGCACAAAAGAGCGCACCGAAGGTATCCGGATAAAGTCGAAGTCGAGATTCGATGACGCCAGCGGAATGTGCCTTGAAATACATGGTCATTCTGTCGCTCCGCACCAAGTAATTCAGGAAACTTGGAGCACTCCCATCACAAACGCTGAATACGCAGTAAGCGGGACTGACTATTCCGTGCATCGGTGAGAACCCAAGTCCCCTGTTCCAAGCGAGCATGATGTTCATCACAAGATCATCTGGATAGCAGACTTTGTAGCCCTCCAAAGACTCAGCGCGGCTTAAGTAATCTCCATCATCAATGATCTCCGAACGAGGCGATACGCCTGTATATGCTGAAACAGAAAGCAGAGTTTCAGACCCGTCAACCGAACGCTCCTCGCGCTCCTTGAAGACAGTCTTATATCGAACAAGGTGCCAATGGCTTGGCATCGCCCCCAGCCAAGCTACCCCACTGTCCTTGTATTCCGCATACCTCGGCAAACTCATTCCGCCAACTCCCCCAGCATCGCCATGATCCGCGCCGACACGCCCTTCAGCTCCTCGTCGATGGCGTGCAGATCGCGCGGCGGCTCGAACACGTAGAAGTGGCGGTTGAACGGGATCTCGTAGCCGACCTTGCTCTTCGCCTCGTCGATCCACGCATCGGGCGCGTGCGGCAGCACTTCGCGCTTGAAGTAGGCGGCGATGTCCTCGCCCAGCGGCACGTTCTCGGTGTCGCGCAGACTGCTGTCGGCTTGCGGCAGGCCTTTCTGCTTGCCTTTCTGGCCCAGCACCACCTTGCCGGCTTCGTCGCGCAGCGGGCGCTCCACGGTGATGGTGGTGTAGCCGAATTCCTCGTTGCGGAAGATGCGTGCGAGCGGCGCCACCTTCGTCTTGCCGCCGGCGGGAGGTTCGGGCGCGAATTCGGCGGCGGCGACGATGCGGCGTTCCACTTCCCTGCCCTCGGCGTCGAACACGCTGGCGAGTTCGGCTTCGGCGAAGTCGCCAAACAGCTTCGTCACCGCCGCGATGTGTTCGTCGCCCATCTCCTTGCGCTTGCTGCCCAGGCTCTTGCGCATCTTCTGCCAGAAGCTGCCGGCGTCGATCAGCTGCACGAAGCCCTTGCGCTCGTCCGGCTTCTTGTTGGAGACCACCCACACGTAGGTGGCGATGCCGGTGTTGTAGAACATGTCGGTGGGCAGGGCCACGATGGCTTCCACCAGGTCGTTTTCCAGGAGATACCGACGGATTTCGCTTTCGCCGCTGCCGGCGCCGCCGGTGAACAGCGGCGAGCCGTTGAGCACGATGCCGAAGCGGCTGCCGCCGTCCACGGCGGGGCGCATCTTGGCGACGAGGTGCAGCAGGAACAGCATGGAGCCGTCGGAGACGCGCGGCAGGCCGGGGCCGAAGCGGCCGTCGAAGCCTTTCTCCTCGTGCTCCTTGCGCACGGTCTTCTCGACCTTCTTCCACTCCACGCCGAACGGCGGGTTGGACAGCATGTAGTCGAACCTGCGCTGCGCATGGCCGTCGTCGCTGAGCGTGTTGCCGGCGACGATGTTGGCCACGTCCTGGCCGCGGATCAGCATGTCGGCCTTGCAGATGGCGTAGGACTCGTCGTTCAACTCCTGCCCGTACAGGGTAAGCCGCGCCTGCGGGTTGTGCTGGTGCAGGAACTCGGCGGCCACCGAGAGCATGCCGCCGGTGCCGGCCGTCGGGTCGTAGATGGTGCGCACCACGGGGCTGCCCGGTGCCAGCACCTCGTCGTCCTCGATGAAGATCAGGTTGACCATCAGCCGGATCACTTCGCGCGGGGTGAAGTGCTCGCCGGCGGTTTCGTTGGAGAGCTCGGCGAACTTGCGGATCAGCTCCTCGAACACCAGGCCCATCTGCACGTTGTCCACGCGCTCCGGGTGCAGGTCCACGTTGGCGAACTTCTCGGCCACCAGGTACAGCAGGTCGGCCTTGGCGAGGCGGTTGACCTGGGCGTGGAAGTCGAAGCGCTCGAAGATCTCGCGCACCTCGGGCGAGAAGCCTTGCACGTAGCCGTAGAGGTTGGCCTCGATGTGGTCCTGGTCGCCCATCAGGGTGGGCAGGTCCAGCGCGCTGGCGTTGTAGAACTTCAGGCCCGAGGCGCGGCGCAGGAACGGATCGGGATCGAGCCCGGCGGCCTCGCGCTTCGCCTTCTCCGCCAGCACCCTGGCCTTGCTCGGCGCCAGCACGCAATCCAGCCGGCGCAGCACGGTGAACGGCAGGATCACCCGGCCGTATTCGGATTGCTTGTAGTCGCCGCGCAGCAGGTCGGCGACGGACCAGATGAGGGCGGAGAGGGAGGTCTGGTTCAAGCGGGGGTCCTTCGGTGGCAGGCATGCGCCGACGCGCCGGCGGCGCGGCGCATGAAGTCGACGCAGCCTCGGATGATGCCATGCACCGGCGCGGCCCGCGCCAGTATTAAGGTGCGCCGTCGCAATGGATGCGACGCGACGTGCGCGGCCCACGCCGCCCGGGTCAACCGGGAGGCGATATCACTGGTGCCGCAGCTTGCCCGTGATCCGCTTCCAGAACGACGGTTTGGCCTGCTCGGCAGGCGCCTTCGGCGGCACGTAGCCCGGCTGCAATGCTTGGCAATCCGCGAAGAACGGTTGCGTGAGTTTTTCTGCCGATGACGGCGCGAGCCAGAAGCCCAACCGCACCGGGCTGCCGGTGATCTCGATCCAGGCGGCCAGCGAGCCGGCGTGCAGGATGTTCTCGAGTTGCGCGAACGGCATCCGGCGCTCGAACACCAGCGCGTCGCCGTCGGCCTGCGGGCGCTTGCCCAGCCGCGGTTGCCAGGCCTGGCCGCCGATCTCGAAGTAGGCGTACATCGCGCGTGCGGCCAGGTTCGGGGCGCGTTCGCCGCCCACGGTGTAGCGGGCGCCCAAGGTGACCTCGCCGGGCGCGCATTGCAGGGTGACCTGGCTTTCGTGGCTGCGCACGGTCTGCGAGAGCACCAGGGTGGGGGCGTCGCCGGGCGTCTTCTGGTAGGACGCCGCCAGCGGCAGGCGGCCGTTGTTCGCCACCTGCGCGGGCAGCAGTTTTTCCGTGTTCCACCAGGCGATGCCGTTCACGACCAGGCCACTGACCTGGGCGACCTGCTCAGGGCGCACGTCCATCGTGGTGATGTAGTCGCGCAGGTCGGCAGGCGACGGTGCGCCGGGCGCGGCGGCATCGCGGTTCGGCAGCAGGTTTTCGTGCAGGCCGATGCGGTCGGTGCCGCTGGGCGACCAGCGGTACAGGCCGCCCAGCCAGGCGTAGGCGCAGGCATCCAGGCAGGTGGCCGGGCGCGCCGGCGGCCCCGCCGTGCGCCAGCTTCCGGTACGCCAGGTGCCCAGATGCGTGCTGAAGCGCGCGGCGCGGAACAGCTTGCCTAGCGCCATGCCCGCGGCGGCATCGCCGGCGGACGAGTCGAGGTAGATGTCCGTGCCCGGCGGCACCTTGCCCGACTGCAGCAGCTGCCGCACCTGTTCCACCGCGGCGGCGTCGATGGTGCCGGCCAGGTAAAGCTGCGGCGCCTTGGCCATGCGCAGCGTGATGCTGTCGCTGCGCAGGTGCACGGTGAGCGGACCGTCGAAACCAGGGGGCGATTTCGCCATCGCCGGCATCGCCAGCACGCAGCCTGCCGCGGCCAGCAACATCGCGCCGCGGGAAAGAAGGAAATCGGGCAAGATCACGCGCCTCGTGGGGAGCCAAGCATCGAAGTGTCGCGCACTCGCGCTGGGCCTTGCATGAATGCGCGCAAGCCTAGAGCCTGTTCCATGTCTCCGCGTGACCCGCGCCGGGAGCTGTTTGCGCGCAGGCCAAGGAAGAAGGAGGGGGTGGACGTCCGTCCACGACCGAGTGATGACGCAGGGGTGCGGGCAAACAGACCCGGCCCTTCGGGTTGCCTTGCCGTGGCCGCCATGCGGCAGCGCGCGGCTTGACCTGCCAGCCAGGCAGGCGCTGCGCCACGCGCCACCACCTGACGGCCACGGCAAGGCAACGCGGGCCAC
>Ga0209026_1000193_pt1 | contig 86285 bp, 87 predicted proteins | sample AraplaCL_Col_mCL_FD_184262 | JGI IMG/M metagenome (GOLD analysis project Ga0209026, IMG submission 184262) | Arabidopsis root microbial communities from the University of North Carolina, USA - plate scrape CL_Col_mCL (SPAdes) (version 2) | ecosystem: Host-associated > Plants > Roots >...
ACCAGATCGGCACGCCGTTCGAAATCTACAACAAGCCGGCAACCCGTTTCGTCGCCTCCTTCGTCGGCACGCTGAACCTGATCGAAGGCAAGGTCGTCGATCCCGACAGTAACCGCATCATGATCGGCGATCAGGGCGTGACGCTGAAGCAGTCGGTCACGGCCTATAAGCCGGGCGATACCGTATCGCTCGCCCTGCGTCCGGAAGCCGGCTCGCTGGCGGAGTCGGCCAAGGGCGATACCGCTCTGACGGGTGAAGTTTCTTCGGCACATTTCCTGGGTTCGGTCATCCGCACGCGCATGAATGTCGCCGGCAATACGATTTCCTTCGACATGTTCAACAGCCCGGGCATGATGCCTCCGAGCGTCGGCGAAAAGGTGACGCTGCGCTTCGCCTCCTCCGATCTGCTCGTCATTCAGGATTGAAGACGGCCCCTGCGCCGCGAAACTTTGAAAAATTATTCGCGAACGCCGGGTCAAAAGCCCGGCGTTTTTCTTTGATTTCCATGAGGGAAAGCATCTATAGTTCACGCGTTCTCAGGGCGGGGTGCAATTCCCCACCGGCGGTATGGGGAGTTTCCTCGAGCCCGCGAGCGCCTTCCGAACCTTCGGAAGGGTCAGCAGATCCGGTGAGATGCCGGAGCCGACGGTATAGTCCGGATGGAAGAGAGCAAGCAGTGTCGCACCTCCTCCTCACGGGGAGCGTTGCGGTCCCGCGTGTTCGCCCAAGGGATAATTGACAACAACCCTTGAAAGGCAAAATTCATGACCATTTCGATTTCTACCCAGCCGAGCCGCATTGCGATCATTCGGGCTCGCTGGCATGCCGATATCGTCGATCGCTCCGTCGACTCCTTCATTGCCGAATGGCAGACGGTGGAAGGCGCATCGCCGATCGATATCTTCGACGTGCCCGGCGCGCTTGAAATTCCGTTGCATGCTCAGACGCTTGCCCGCAATGGCCGTTACTCCGCAATCGTTGCCACCGCTTTCGTTGTCGACGGCGGCATCTATCGCCATGAATTCGTTGCCAACACGGTTCTTGATGCCATGATGCGCGTCCAGCTCGATACCGGCGTGCCGATCCTTTCGGCGGTCCTGACGCCGCACCACTTCCAGGAGTCGGACGCGCATATCCAGTTCTTCAAGGAACACTTCATCATCAAGGGGCGTGAAGTGGCGAGTGCCTGCCGCCATATTCTCGCGGAACGCGCCAAGCTGCTGCCGGCTGTCACGGTTTAAGCTTGGCATGGTGGAGGCGCGGCATCTGCCCGCCTCCATATCCACAAGGGAGAAACGTCAGTGACCGTCCTACGCATCGTCCCAAACCTGCCCGCCGCCGATCCCGATGCAGCCCGCCTTTTCTATCATGACCTGCTCGGCCTGGAGATCGTCATGGATCACGGCTGGATCGTCACCTTCGCCTCCGAGGCAGCAACGGTGCCACAGATCAGCGTCGCCAGCGAAGGCGGCTCAGGCACCATCGTTCCAGATCTTTCCATCGAGGTTGATGATGTCGACGCGCTCTATCAGCGCGCCACCTCCATGGGTTTCGGTATATTGTATGATCTTACGGATGAGCCGTGGGGCGTCCGCCGTTTCTACGTCCGCGACCCCTTCGGCAAAGTGGTCAATATCCTCTCCCACCGCTAGGACGACGCTCGCTATGAGTTCTCACGGTAACCGGACTGTTTACCGTGCGTCCTGCTCATTCCAAGGAACCTCTCTACTCCAGACAGTCCACCATCCATTGCACACCGAACCGATCCGTCAGCTTGCCGTAGTAACTACCCCATGGCTGCACGGCGAGCGGCGTCGTTACCGTAGCTCCCTCTGACAAGCGGGCAAAAATCTCGTCGGTGCTGTCGCGATCATCCATCATGAGCATGTGCGCAGAGCCGCGCATCGGTTCGGCGTCATGATTGTCGGATGCAAAGAACAGCACACCTGGGCCTTCAAAACGCGCATGCATCACCTTGCCGCGCATTGCCTCGCGGGCAAGCGGTATCCCATCCGCACCATGGCGCATCAATAATGTCACACGGCCAAGCCCGCAAGCTGTATAGAAGGCGAGCGCGTCGTCGCAATGCGTCGTGAAAAACAGATAATTGGCAAGTTCCATAAGCCGCCTCCATTATGCCGCCGGATCGAAGCGGAAAAGCATCGATCCGGCATTTGCTCGCCGCCGCCCTGCGCGACGGCGCATTATTGCGGGACGATCTAGGCAGCTGCCGCATTCCCGATGGCGTCCACCAGATCGGCATTGCTATAGCTTTGCCCTGCAATACCCCAGGCACCCTCGGGCGCATAGACTATATTCGACCAGATATGCTCACGCTTGATTCGCCCCTCGGCCGCCTGCTCGACGACATCGGTTGCCCGCGCAATGAAAGCGCGCTTGGCTTCGGCGGTCGCCAGCGCGATTTCGGGCAGCTTGAGCTCGATAAAGGCCGCGGCAACGGGCTTTCCAGCCGCCAGCACGTGCCCGGCCGGAAGCACGTTGATCGAACCGATGACATTGGCCGTCATGAATTCATTCCCGGTCAAGCCGGCCACGTCGAGGACTGCATCCGTTAGTCCGGCAAAAGCTTGTGCCTGTGCTTCGGATGAAAGCAGCCCTTCGGATACCGTGAGTGTAATGGGCATGGAATATCTCCTTGTTGGACCTGTGACGGCAATTGATATATACCGATCACTCTTTAACGATATACATCGATCACTCTCTATGCAAGCAATAAAGAGAGATCGCTCTTAATGGAGGCAGCAATGCGCTACAGCGCCGAACATAAGGAAGAAACCCGGATGCGGGTTGTCGCGGCTGCGGGGCAAGTCTTTCGAAAGGAAGGCTATGGCGGCGCAGGCATCGATGCGCTGACGAAGGCAGCCGGCGTTACAAACGGGGCCTTCTACGGACACTTCAAGTCCAAGAGCGAAGCGTTTCGCACAGCCGTCGTCGAAGGATTGGAAGAGTTGCGCAAAGCGATCTTGGCGCTCAGAGAAAGCCAGCCGAAAGACTGGCTGAAGGCGCTTGCCAGCTTCTATCTCGGCTACAAGCGGACCTGCGATCTCGGTGACAGCTGCACGCTGCCGAGCCTTTCGCCTGACGTGATGCGTGCCGACGAGGAAACACGCCGCGTCTATACGGTAGAGTTGAGAAAGTTGATCGCAAATGTCGCTGCCGGGCTGCCGGAGCGCACGAGCCCTGACGAAACAACGGCGGAGGATCGAGCCATCGTTCTTCTTGCAACGCTGAGCGGTGGCCTAACGCTTGCCCGCGCCGTGTCCGATCCCACTCTTTCCGTCCAGATAGCGGAAGTCATCGAGCGGGCTGCTCTGACGGCCGGCACCCCCTCGCGACCGCAAGGCGAATGACGACACAATTCACGCAATGAGGGAATAACCGAGGCGAAGCTTGCCGCTCCGTCTCGGCAGGCCATTTACGCCCGGATCGCCTTGTCGTTCACATCGAAACGATGCATCTGGTTCGCATCCGGCGTCGTGTAGACCATCTCGTCCGGCTCGTATTGATGTTCGCCGAAGAGACGCGCGGTCAAGAGACCGGTGGTCTCGGATTCGAGGTAAATGATCGTGTCGGCGCCGAGATGCTCGACATGAATGACCTTGGCGGCCCATGTGCCTTGATCACGCGACAGCGTGATATGTTCGGGGCGGATGCCGACGGTCTTGGCACCGCTTTGGCCCAAGCGCTCAGCAGGAATGAAGTTCATCTGCGGCGAGCCGATGAAGCCGGCAACAAAGGTATTGGCGGGACGATTGTAGAGTTCCATCGGCGAACCGATCTGCTCGATCGCGCCGGAATTGAGCACGACGATCTTGTCGGCAAGCGTCATCGCCTCGACCTGATCGTGGGTGACGTAGATCATCGTCGCCTTCAGGCTGCGGTGCAGCCGCGCGATTTCCAGGCGGGTCTGGACGCGCAGTGCGGCATCGAGGTTCGACAACGGCTCGTCGAAGAGGAAAAGCTCCGGTTCGCGCACGATGGCACGGCCGATGGCGACGCGCTGACGCTGGCCGCCGGAAAGCTCTGACGGGCGGCGGCCGAGATAGGGCGCCAGCGACAGCATGCCGGACGCCTTCGCCACCCGGCTGTCGATTTCGGCCTTCGCAGTACCAGCCTGTTTGAGACCCAGGCCCATATTGTCCTTGACGGTCAGATGCGGATAGAGCGCATAGGACTGGAAGACCATCGAGATGCCGCGCTTGGCAGGCGGCGTCACGGTCACATCCTGGCCGTTGATCAGCACGGCGCCCGAAGTTACGTCCTCAAGACCGGCAATGCTGCGCAGAAGGGTTGATTTGCCGCAGCCGGAGGGACCGACGAAGATGACGAACTCGCCATCCTTCACTTCGAGGTCGATGCCCTTCAGCACGTCGTGCGAGCCATAGGCCTTGCGGATGGATTTCAGTTGAAGCGATCCCACAGTCTCTTGTCCTTATAGATAAACAGGCTTGCCGGTGCGCACGCTCTCATCGGCGGCGAGGCATATGCGCAGCGATTGAACGGCATCGGCCATATGGCGATCGAGGTCGAGATCCTCACAAATGGCTTTCAGCATGAAAGCCTGCTCAAAGTCGCAGAGCTCCTGGTGACCCGGCTCGCCATCCATGTGCAGGTCCTGATCCGGCCGGATGAACTGGCCGCTCGGGCCTGTTTCGGCGCTATGCAGCCGGATGACGGACGTCTTCGTATGCATGTCGATATCGTCGGACTTGGCGTTCTGATCCATGACGATCGAGACCGAGCCGTTTGGCGACATCACATCCTTTACGAAGAAGGCCGTCTCCGAAATCATCGGCCCCCAGCCAGCCTCGTACCAGCCAACCGAGCCATCCTCGAAGATCACCTGCAGATGGCCGTAATTATACATGTCCGGCTTGATCTCCTGCGACAGCCGTAGGCCCATGCCGCGCACCTCGACGGGTTTGGCGTCAGTGATCTGGCACATGACGTCGACATAATGCACGCCGCAATCGACGATCGGCGATGTTGTACGCATCAGCGCCTTATGCGTCTCCCAGGTCGGGCCGCTCGATTGCTGATTGAGGTTCATGCGGAACACATAGGGACCGCCAAGCTTGCGGGCTTCGGCGATCAGCCGCATCCAGGAGGGATGGTGGCGCAGGATATAGCCGATCGCCAGCTTCTTGCCGGCCTTCTTCGCGGCTGCGACGACACGCTCGGCATCCTCGACCGTGGTTGCGAGCGGCTTCTCGACGAAGACATGGCAGCCGGCTTCGAAGGCCATGACGGCGAAATCGGCATGGCTGTCGGAATAGGTATTGATGGAGCAGAGGTCAGGCTTCAGCTCTCTCAATGCCGTCTCGAAATCCGGATGGATCGTATATCCCTCCAATGCCTCAGGCAATTCCGGCCTTGAGCGATTGACCAGGCCGACAATCTCGAAGCCGGGATTATTATGATAGGCCAGCGCATGGCTGCGGCCCATATTGCCAAGACCAGCAACGAGAACGCGGATCGGCTTTTCGGATGGGCTCACTTGACTGCTCCGGAGGTAATGCCGCGGATGAGTTGACGCGAAAAGATGACGTAAAGGACGAGGATCGGCAGAATGGCGAGCGTCAGAGCCGCCAGCACCGCATTCCAGTTGGTGACGAATTGGCCGATGAAGATCTGCGATCCGAGCGTCACCGTCTTGGTTGCTTCGCTCGGCGCCAGGATCAACGGGAACCAAAGATCGTTCCAGATCGGGATCATGGTGAAGACGGCAACCGTCGCCATGGCTGGGCGGACGAGCGGCAGGACCAGACGGAAGAAGATGGCATATTCGCTGAGCCCGTCGATCCGGCCGGCATTTTTCAGGTCGTCCGAAACCGTGCGCATGAACTCGGACAGGATGAAGATCGCGAGCGGCAGGCCCTGAGCGGTATAAACGAGGATCAGCGCTGTCAGCGTGTTGACGAGGCCGGCGGCGACCATGCCCTGCAGGATCGCAACGGTTCCGAGGCGGATCGGGATCATGATGCCGATCGCCAGGTAAAGCCCCATGACCGTATTGCCGCGGAAACGATATTCCGACAGCGCGAATGCCGCCATCGCTCCGAACAGCAGTGTCAGGATGATTGAGACGATCGTCACGACGAAGCTGTTCTGGAAATAGGTGAGGAAGTCCCCCTGCTTCAGAACGGTATCATAGCCGATCATGCTGAAGGAGGATGGTGTCGGGACGCTCAAGGGCGCGCGGAAGATCGAAGCGCGATCCTTGAAGGAGTTGATGACGGTCAGGAACACCGGGAAGATGGCGACCAGCGTATAGGCGATAAGCGCCAGATGCACGAAGCCGGTACGGACAAGGGAAGTGCGTGCCTTGGACATGGGTCGCGCTCCTCAGAACTGGTAGCGGCGGATGCGCCGCTGGACGATGAAAAGATAGAAGGAAACGCCGGCAAGGATGATGAGGAACATCACCGTCGCGATCGTCGCGCCCATCGAACGGTCGCCGAGCTGTAGCTGGAAGCCGAAGAAGACGCGGTAAAGAAGCGTGCCGAGAATATCCGTCGAGCCGTCCGGCCCCGCCAACGCACCCTGCACGGTATAAACCAGATCGAATGCGTTAAAATTGCCGACGAAGGTCAGGATCGAGATAATGCCGATCGCCGGCAGCACCAGCGGCAGCTTGATCTTCCAGAATTGGCTCCAGCCGGTGATGCCATCACATTCGGCAGCTTCGATGACTTCTTCCGGGATATTGAGCAAAGCGGCATAGATCAGCATCATCGGGATGCCGACATATTGCCAGACCGAGATCAGCGCGACGGTGATCAGCGCCGTGCTCGGCTTGCCGAGCCAGGGCGCAAAAACCGATTTCAGACCGATCACGTTCAAAAGTTCGGGCGCGACACCCCAGAGCGGCGAAAGGATCAGCTTCCAGATGAAGCCGACGACGACGAAAGAGAGCAGTGTCGGCAGAAAGATGGCCGTCCGGTAGAAGGCGACGAAGCGCAGCTTCGGCAGGGACAAGAGCGCGGCCAGCGCGACACCGATCGGATTCTGCACACACATGTGGATGGCGAAGAAGATCAGGTTATTGCGCAACGCGTTCCAAAAATCATGCGCCCACCGTTCGTCACCGAACAGGACCTTGAAATTGTTCAACCCGACAAAGACGGACTGATTGTCGACGACATTGTAAAGCGACAGCCGCAAGGTCTCGATCAGCGGCAGGATCATGACTGCCGTGTAGACAACGAAGGCCGGGAAAAGGAAAACGAGGATATGCCAGCGTTTGGTTCGTCTGATCGGCGTGACCTCAAGGACATCTGATGACGCGGCGTCGCTCATGGCTTTCTGCCTGTTTTTCTTGGCTGCATGCCGACGCAGCAGCTCTAAGGTTCAAATCCACCCGGCGCTCCGGCTCTCAAGCCGGTTGGAAACGACCTCGGGCGTGTGGAATGCAAAGGCGAAGCGATCGCCGTTCGACCCGAAATAATGAAAAGGGCGAGGAACCTGTAAGGTCCCTCGCCCGCATGCTGCAGTTGTTCACTTACCGGGCTTGTACCAGCTGTCGAGACCCTTCTGGAGCTTCTTGGCAGCGTCGTCTGGCGTATCCGTGCCGTTGATCACGTTTGCGGATTCGGTCCAGGTCTCGTTTTCCAGATTCGGCGTCCCGCGCGACAGGATCTGATAGGTGGAGCGAACGGTCGACTTGTGATTGCCGCGCCACGAAACGAATTCCTGCGCAAGCGCATCGCTCATTTTTACCGGATGCGAGTTCAGGCTGAAGAAGCCAGGCAGCGAGTTGGCATAGATGTTGGCGAACTCGTCGGAAGCAACCCAGCTCAGGAACTTCTTGGCTTCTTCCTGGTGCTTGCTTTTGGCGTTCAGGCCGACGCCGATATCCGGATGATCGGAGATGTAGGCGGTGTCACCGGTCTTGGCAACCGGCGGCGGGAACGCACCCATCTTGAACTGCGCCTGGGTGTTGAAGAGAGCAATTTCCCAGGAGCCGGCCGGATAGATCGCGGCCTTGCCGAGCGTGAAAAGGTTCTGGCTGTCGGAATAGCTCTGAGCCTCGAAGCCATCGCCGAGATAAGGCTTCCACTTGGCCAGTTCCTTGTAGGGATCGACCCATGGAGCATCCGTCAGCTTTTCCTTGCCAGCAATGAGAGCCTTACGGCCTTCCTCACCCTTCCAGTAGTTCGGGCCGATATTCTGATAGCCCATCGTTGCCGCTTCCCATAGATCCTTCGTACCCATGGCCATCGGAATGTAGGTGCCGTCAGCCTTGATCTTGTCGAGAACGGCAAAGAACTCGTCACGAGTCGCCGGGACTTTCAGACCGAGCTTGTCGAAGGCATCCTTGTTGTAGATGAAGCCGTGGATGACCGAAGCCATCGGGACGCAGAAAGTCGACTTTCCGTCGTCGGTCGACCATGCGGCCTTGGCGACAGCCGAGAAGTTTTCCATACCCTTCAGGTTCGTCAGATCAACGAGATGCTTCTTGTTGAAAAGGTCGAGCGAGGCATCGAACGGACGGCAGGTAATGATATCGCCAGCAGAGCCGGCGTCGAGCTTGGCATTCAGCGATGCGTTGTATTCGGTCGGCGCCGTCGGCGAGAAGACGATCTTGATGCCCGGATTCTTCGCTTCGAAAGCCGGAATGATCTTTTCCTGCCAGATTTGCAGGTCGTCGTTACGCCAGCTTTCAACGGTTAGCGTTACATCGGCCGCATGCGCCAGAGTGACTGACGTCAGCAGGCTCGATGCAAGAAGCAAGCCTTTCAGAACATTGGTTTTCATTTCCCTCTCCTGTTTTCCGCGCCCGCAGCAGGCGCTGTTTTCGATCTGAAAATCCGCTGGCCTGTCCGCGAAAACGGTCAGCGCCCCATGGGGACCGCCACGGTTGCCGATCCCCCATGCAAAAGGCTTCAGGGGCAAGCTGCCCGATCCGCCAAGTCAATTGCCGCTCGACCGCCTACAGGCGGAGGTGCTGCAAGAACCATGCGGGAAATCCATGACGAACGCCGAAGCGCGATCCTCCTGATAAGAGCGGTTCGGGACAACGACGAGGTGCGCGCCTTTCCGCGTCACCCACCGGCTGTTGTTCTTCTGCCGGTTTTGCCGATGTCCGTTCGCATTGTTCCCTTGCTCCGAATTAAGGCCAAAAAAATACCAATTGTCCAGCCGATTTTAACCTTCAGACGTAAAAAGATCGGCGTTCATAATTTTATTCATATAATTCAAATAGATATTTGGAAAGAAAAATCAGGGGACCATCTATTGGTAAATGGTATTTTTTTGGTATTGTATGAAAAACAGGTAACGGGCAACATCCGGAGATATGATGGGGCAGTTTGCAATTGGTATCGATGGTGGCGGCACGAGTTGCCGGGCAGCTGTCACAGACGGCACGGGGCAGGTGCTTGGCATCGGCAAGGCCGGCGCGGCGAACATCCTCTCGGATCTGGAAAACTCGCTGATCCATATCGTAGCCTCGGCAAGACAGGCGCTGATCGATGCAAAGCTGGCCCCTGAACTGCTGCAGAAACTGCCCGCAGTTATCGGAACAGCCGGGGCCAATGTGGGCAACTATGGCAAGCAGGTCGAAGGCGCCCTGCCCTTTGCGAGCACGCGAGTGGTAACGGACGCGACGATAGCGCTTCAAGGAGCGCTCGGCGATGCCGATGGAATCATTGGCGCCTTCGGCACCGGCTCCGTCTACAACGCCCGTCGTGACGGTAGGATCTGGGGCATTGGCGGCTGGGGTTTTGTCGTCGGGGATCAGGCAAGCGGCGCGCGTCTCGGACGCGATCTGCTCGAGAGAGCTCTTCTGGCGCATGACGGTGTGACGGCAGGCTCGGCACTCACGGCATTGATCATGGGCGAATACGGCAACGATCCGGAACGCATCGTAGAATTCGCGCATGCGTCCAAACCCAAGGATTTCGCCCGCTATGCGCCAATCATATTCGAATATGCCGGAACGGGAGATATGGTCGCCATCGATATCGTCAAAGCGGCAACAAGAACCATAGGCGAGAGCCTCGATGCGCTGCTTTGGCCGGAATGCCCCTCGATCTGCCTTCTCGGCGGCCTTGCCCAGGCCTATCGCCCCTGGCTTGATGAGTGCCACAAAGCGATTCTCACAGAGCCCAAAGGCGACGTTCTTCGCGGCGCGGTGGAGCTGGCGACGAAATTGCTGCGGGGTGGAGAGGAAAACAAGGTATGACCGAAGATTTGAGCGCGATCTTCTCGCCAGAGCGCCTTCTGGGAGGTGGGACGGGTCCGCTTTACGTCAAATTGCGGCGGACGCTCGAGGAGGCGGTGAAGGTCGGACGGCTGAAGCAAGGCGACGCACTTCCACCGGAGCGTGACATTGCCGAATTTGCCGCAGTGAGCCGCGTCACTGTGCGTAAGGCGATCGACGACCTCGTCGCCGAAGGCATCCTTGTCCGCCGCCATGGCTCTGGCACCTTCGTCGCCAAACCAGTCTCCAAGGTGGAACAGCGGCTGTCGCAATTGACATCCTTTACGGAGGATATGGCCCGGCGCGGAATGACGGCCCGCTCCGAATGGCTGCACAAGGGCGTTCATACCCCTTCTCCGGATGAGATGATGATCCTCGGCCTTGCTGCCGGCACCAAGGTATCGCGTCTGAGCCGCCTGCGCATCGCCGATGATCAGCCGCTGGCGATCGAGCACGCCAGCGTCTCCGGCGAATTCCTGCCGGACCCATCGGTGGTGACCACATCACTGTATGCAGAACTGGAAAAGCGTCAGGTGCGCCCCGTTCGCGCCGTTCAACGCATATCGGCCACCAACATGAAAGAGGCGGATGCGGGATTGCTCGGCGTTCCCGTAGGAGCGGCCGGCCTTTCGATCGAGCGCATTTCTTATCTGGGTTCCGGCCGTGCAGTCGAATTCACACGATCGCTCTATCGTGGCGATGCCTATGATTTTGTCGCTGAGCTGACGATAGGCGCAAACTAGCGCAACGTGTGAAACCGAAAATACCCCGGAATCAAAAAAGCCGCCTCAGCTATTTTAGCTGAGGCGGCTTTCCGATTTGAAATCGAATTCTAAGCGAAACACTTCAAGCCTTTGAAACAACTCGCCATCAGGCTGCGTCGTCGACCGCTGCATCACGCTTCTCGGGCACGTAATTGAGAACCGGACCGAGCCAACGTTCCACCTCGGCCATGGGCATCTTCTTGCGAGCGGCATAGTCCTCGACCTGATCGCGTTCGACCTTGGCAACACCGAAATAATAGGAGGACGGATGAGCTATATAGATGCCCGAGACAGATGAACCCGGCCACATGGCATAGCTTTCCGTCAGCCTCACGCCCGTTGCAGCTTCAGCATCCAGCAGACGGAAAAGCGTATCTTTTTCAGTATGGTCAGGCTGCGCAGGATAGCCGGGCGCCGGCCGGATACCGGCATAGGCTTCGAGAACGAGCTCCTCGCTCGAGAAATTCTCGTCAGCGGCATAGCCCCAAAACTCCCGCCGCACCCGCTCGTGCATCCGCTCGGCAAAGGCTTCCGCGAAGCGGTCGGCCAGTGCCTTCACGAGGATCGAAGAGTAATCGTCGTTGGCGCGCTCGAAACGCTCGGCAATAGCGACTTCTTCAATACCCGCCGTAACGACGAAGCCGCCGACATAATCACCAACACCGCTGGAAGCCGGCGCAACGAAGTCAGACAAAGCGACATTGGGTCGACCGTCGCGCTTCGACAGCTGCTGGCGCAGCGTATAGAAGGTCGCAAGCTCGTCCCTACGGCTTTCATCGGTAAATAGCCTGATGTCGTCTCCGACCGCGCCCGCGGGCCAGAAGCCGATGACCGCGCGCGGGCGGAACCAGTTTTCCGCGATGATCTTTTCCAGCATCTCCAGTGCGTCACCGTAGAGCTGCCGCGCTGCCTCGCCTTGTTTCTCGTCCTTGAGAATTGCCGGAAAACGTCCTTTCAGCTCCCAGGTCTGGAAGAACGGCGTCCAGTCGATATATTTCGCCAGCTCGGCAAGATCGTATCCCTCGAACACCTTGGTTCCGAAGAACTGCGGCTTGACCGGCTTGTAGCTCGACCAATCCACCTTTTCGGCGTTCTCGCGCGCCCGTGCGATTGGCAGGCGTATCTTTTCGGCTTCACTGCGCGCATGCGCGGCAGCGACCTTGGAATATTCAGCCCGAATCGTATCGATATAACCCTGGCGCGCTTCAGGCGACAGCAAAGCGGATACGACACCGACCGCACGGCTCGCATCCGTGACGTAGACCGTCTGCCCACGATGATAGCTCGGATGGATCTTCACCGCGGTATGGACGCGGCTGGTGGTGGCTCCGCCGATCAGCAGGGGAATATCGAAGCCCTGCCGCTCCATCTCCGAGGCGACATGCACCATCTCGTCCAATGACGGCGTGATCAATCCCGACAAACCGATAATATCAACCTTTTCGGCGACGGCCGTCTCAAGGATCTTCGTAGCCGGCACCATGACTCCGAGATCGATGATTTCGTAATTATTGCAGGCGAGCACGACGCCAACGATATTCTTGCCGATGTCGTGCACGTCGCCCTTGACGGTCGCCATGAGTATCTTGCCAGCCGACTGCCGTTCTTCGCCACCGCCATTGGCAAGCTTTTCGGCCTCCATATAAGGCAACAGCACGGCAACAGCTTGCTTCATGACGCGGGCGGATTTCACCACCTGCGGCAGGAACATCTTGCCCGCACCGAAAAGATCGCCGACGACGTTCATGCCGGCCATCAGTGGGCCTTCAATGACATGCAGCGGCCGCTCGGCAGCATGCCGTGCTTCCTCGGTGTCGGCTTCGATATATTCAGTAATGCCGTTGACCAGAGCATGTTCGAGCCGCTTCTCGACCGGCCATTCACGCCAGGAACGATCCTGCGCCTTGGCATCCTTGCTGCCTGCACCTCGAAAACGCTCGGCGACCTCAAGCAGACGCTCCGTGCTGTCCGGACGACGATTGAGGACGACATCCTCGCAGGCGTCCCGCAATTCCGGATCGATATTGTCATAGACAGCCAACTGACCGGCGTTGACGATGCCCATGTCCATACCCGCCTGAATGGCGTGATAGAGGAACACGGCGTGCATGGCCTCGCGGACAGGTTCATTGCCGCGGAACGAAAAGGAGAGGTTCGAGACACCACCGGAAATATGGACCAAGGGCATCGTCTTACGGATCGTCCGCGTCGCTTCGATGAAATCGACGCCGTAATTATTGTGCTCCTCGATGCCCGTCGCGACGGCGAAGATGTTCGGATCGAAGATGATGTCTTCCGGCGCCAGGCCCGCCACTTCCGTCAGCAGGTTGTAGGCGCGTGAGCAGATTTCCACCTTGCGCTCATAGCTGTCCGCCTGCCCCTGTTCGTCGAATGCCATCACGACAACGGCCGCGCCATACATGCGCATCAACCGGGCCTGTTTGAGGAAATTCTCCTCGCCCTCCTTCAGCGAGATTGAATTGACGATCGGCTTGCCCTGAACACATTTCAGCCCGGCCTCGATGATCGAGAACTTCGAACTGTCGATCATCACCGGAACGCGGGCAATGTCCGGTTCGGCGGCGATGAGGTTGAGGAACTCTACCATGGCCTTCTCGGAATCGATCAGGCCCTCGTCCATATTGATGTCGATGACCTGCGCGCCGTTCTCGACCTGATCGCGGGCGACGGCAAGCGCCGCGGTATAATCAGCATTGGTAATCAGCTTACGGAATTTCGCCGAACCGGTGACGTTGGTACGCTCACCGACGTTGACGAAAGGAATGTCCTTGGTGAGCTCGAACGGCTCCAATCCGGAGAGCGACATGAAAGGACGATGTTCGGCAGGCTGACGCGGCGGATACTTCGAAACTGCTTGAGCGATCGCAGCGATATGCTCTGGAGTCGAACCGCAGCAGCCGCCAACGATATTGACAAGACCTTCGCGGGCAAACTCTTCAACTTGCGCCGCCATCATCTCGGGCGTCTCGTCATACTGGCCGAATTCGTTCGGCAGACCGGCATTGGGATAGGCGCAGATGAAAGTATCCGCAGCAGCCGAAAGCTCCTGCAGATGCGGCAGCATGGCGTTGGCGCCAAGCGCGCAGTTGAGACCAATGGTGAACGGGTTGGCATGACGCACGGAATTCCAGAACGCCGACGGGGTCTGGCCCGACAGCGTGCGGCCGGAAAGATCGGTGATCGTACCTGAAATCATGACAGGCAGGCGAACTCCCTTGGCCTCGAAGCGCTCCTCGCAGGCAAAGATCGCCGCCTTCGCATTAAGCGTATCGAAAATCGTCTCGATCAGAATGATGTCAGCACCGCCGTCGATCAGACCGTCGATCTGCTCACCATAGGCCAGCCGCAGATCGTCAAAGCTGACCGCACGATAACCGGGATTGTTGACATCGGGGGAAATAGACGCAGTCCGATTGGTCGGACCAATGGCACCGGCGACAAAACGGCGCTTGCCGTCCTCGCGCTCGGCGCGGATCGCAGCACGACGGACAATCTCTGCCCCTTCCTTGTTGAGATCGTAGACTGCACCTTCCATCTGGTAGTCTGCCTGCGCAATGCTGGTGGACGAGAAGGTGTTGGTCTCAAGGATGTCGGCGCCCGCCTTGGCGTAGCGGTAATGAATCTCCTCGATCGCATCGGGCTGGGTCAAAATGAGAAGGTCGTTATTACCCTTCTGATGGCATACGCAGCCAATGAATCGATGACCGCGAAACTGGTCTTCGTCAAAGCCAAGGCCCTGAATCTGCGTACCCATAGCACCATCGAGCACAAGGATTCGCTCGCTTGCAGCCTTTTTCAAGGCTTCGAACACCTCGCGGCCGTCGCGCTTCGCCGTTTCCGAACCAAAAAGATTGTCAAACATAAGCGAATTCCTCTGGCCTGATTGCGACTCCGCAATCAGATCACATAAAGATATCTTTATGTCAACATATCTATGCTTGAAGTAGCGTCCCCGCAAGGACGATGCTTCCTTAGTTCGCCGTGTTTTCAGAAAATATGAGTGAGTGCGACTAAGTGCCGGTCTACCCATGGACAACGCAGTGCGGACGACACAGTTTCACTCATAACGCCATGACAGCGCTTTCGGGCGACGCTATAGGGCTTCAGGAACAGAACCATACGGAGGACGGCATGAACATACAGGTTGAACCCGCAACGCTCGGGAATTGGAGTACGCGCGCCTATCACCGGCATTGGCTGCTTGATCAGGCGAACGCGCTTTTCGATTTCTTCCAGTATCGCGCCGTCAATCCCAAGGGCGGCTTCTACGACATGGACGACATCGGCAAACCGCTGGATAAGGCAAATCCCGTGCGCGGCATTCACTCGACCGCGCGCATGGTGCACTGCTTCTCGATCGGATCTCTGCTCGGTCGTCCAGGCGCGAACGAAATTGTCGACCACGGCATGAACTATCTATGGAATCGTCATCGCGACACGGAGCATGGCGGCTACTTTTGGTCGCTGAACAATGACGGCCCCGTTGATTCCAGCAAGCAGGGCTATGGCCACGCTTTCGTGCTGCTTGCAGCCTCATCCGCAAAGACGATCGGCCATCCACTGGCCGATGGCATGCTTGCCGACGTCACGGAAATCCTGAACAAGAAGTTCTGGGAAGCAAAGCATGGCGCGATTGCCGAGGAGTTCAATCGGGATTGGTCGCTGATCGATGGCGGCACCTATCGCGGCCAAAATTCCAACATGCATTTGACGGAAGCCCTGATGGCCGCTTTCGAAGCGACCGGCGACAAGGCATATCTCGAAAAGGCGGAGGGTATCGCCGATCTCGTCATTCGCCGCTCGGCCGGGTCGGTCGGCTGGCGCGTTGCCGAACACTTCAACGCCAATTGGGTGCTCGACAAGAATTACCGCGGCAACGAGATGTTCCGTCCGTCGGGGACGACTCCTGGACATTGGCTGGAATGGGCGCGTCTCATCCTGCAGCTTTGGTCGTTGGGGGAAAAGCGGCATGACTGGATGCCGGAGGCGGCCAAGGGTCTCTTCTCTCAGTCGATGTCACTCGGCTGGGACAATGAGAAAAGCGGTTTCTTCTATACGCTCGACTGGGAAGATGCGCCCGCGAAACGCAATAAGCTCTGGTGGCCGGCCTGCGAGGGTGCCGGTGCCGCTCATTATCTGAACGAGCATTTGCCGAGCGATTTCCATGAGGAAAGCTATCGCAAGATCTGGAGTGTAATCGGCCAAGCTTTCATCGATCACTCCAATGGCGGCTGGCATGAGGAACTGACGGAAGACCTCGTTCCCGCTCATACGCTGTTCCCGGGCAAAGGCGACATATATCACGCCTTGCAGGCGTGCTTGATCCCCCTCTTCCCGGCAACGGGCAGCCTGACAAAGGTTATCGCGGAGGCTGGCGGCAAAATTTGAGATTGCTGAAGGCGGTGCCCACTCGGCTTGCGCCGCCTCAGCGCTCTATGCGAGGCTGAGATTGTGAAGCTCGTGGCCCAGGGTCAGCGCCAGCGCCTCAACGACGAGATTGTGGTCCTCGCGTTGTGGAAGGCCTGAAACGGTGACGGCGCCGATGCAGCCCGTGCCATTGACGAAAATCGGAAAGCTGCCCCCGGATGCGGCAAAGTCTGCGCTGGAAAGCCCGTTATCCTCGATCGTTTTTCCCTGTTGCTGCAGCCGCAGGGTGCTGGCATAGCTGCTGCGGAAGTAGCGCAAAACCATATTGCGCTTCCTGCGAATCCAGCTGGAATTATCGGGTGTAGAACCAGGTAAGGCTACGTAGAAAACCGGCATCGAATGCAGCGTGATATCGATGGCAACGCCCAGATTGCGTTCGTTTGCCAGGTCACGCAGCAGCTTGCCGAGCACCCATGCGGTCGAAAGGTCGAAAGCGTCGAAACGTAGCGTTTCCTCTTGCAGGGCAATACGAGTGAGGTCCTGGTCGATCGTCATGGAAAACCTTCCTTGCAAATAGATCCCTATCAAACGCGGAGAGAAAGATTTGTCCATCTATCTCTTTGGTATTTCAAAACCAAGCTGCCACTTCTGACCGAGGGAGAGATCATATTCTTCAGGCTCGAACGCCTCGAAGCCACCGCCCGGATAGAAGGTCAGTTCGCCCACGCGGACCCATTCCGCGGACGCATAGAGATCGACACGAACGAAATCGATATCATGAGCGACCGTTTCAGCGACATGGATCATTTCGTCGAGCCTCGGCGGACGTGCCACCTCACCCGGATAAAGGCTGAGATAATCCCGATCGTAGAACGGCAGCTTCTGCCAATCGGGCGTATAGTTGCATGAATAGCCTCGACCGTTCTCGCGTATGTCGATTTCGATATGCGATACCTTGCCGCCGAACGTAAAAAGCCGGTAGTCCCAAGGAACTCGGCCATCGACCAGAAGCATGCTCTCTATGAGAATGCGAGGTTCCAATTGGCTGTAAGCCCATTCCCTGTTGTAGGAGGCATGATTGATCGCCAGCCATTCGGCGGAGGGGTTGTCCCAAAGGAGCCGATCGACATCGGCCTCCCCATAGAGAAACCGTCCTGCTCCGCTCGCATGTGTCGGCTTAATCACGGCCGGCAAGGAGATCTCAGGCCAATTCACAGAGGCCAGATCGGTCCCTACCCAAAGCGTGGGGATGATATATTGGCCACCAACCCTTTCCGCAATCAGCACTTTCGCAGCCGCCTTGTCCACGAAATGCGGAAGGAGAGGATTGCGGTCGTATAGTTTCCGCGCCTGCACCTTGTCGGTAAAAGTTTGAGGCGATGTCAGATCGGGGAACTTGCCGCGAATGACGCGATATTTTAACGCGCAATAAGGCTTGTCGGGCAAAGGCGACATGAAACGCCATAAAAGATTGTGTGCACGCTCGCGCAATCCCTTCTGCAGATATCCCGGAATGACGAATCCATCTCGCTCGACGACTCGATCTGTCATGGTGATCGCCTCGAATTTCAACTAGAACGCAAGTAAAACTACCAGCCGGCCTTTAACACAGGGTTATGCGTCAGTTCGCAAAATAGGTGACCATGAGTGCATCCACATCCAATCTTCTCAAGAGTTCGCTGATCAGCCTGGCTGCTACATTCGTCTCGCTGGCCGCAGGCTTCGTAAGCAGCATTATCGCCGCCCGACTGCTCGGCCCGGCAGGGTCCGGCAAGGTCGCCTACGCTTTGTGGGTTGCGACGTCCGCTGCGGTGCTGGCCGACATGGGCTTGCCGCAAACCATGCTGCGCAACGCTGGCAGCCTTTCGGGCGATGGCGATACATGGATGGCGTTGGTTCACACGGCCCTGCGCAGTTTCCTCGTCTCTGTCAGCATGATCGGTGCCGCCATTCTTCTCTTTGCGGCAATCATTTACGCGCATAGCGATGCCGAACATGCCTGGTTTTGGCTGATTACCGGAATCCTGTTCCTGAGCTATGCATTCTACGCATTCTCGACAGCCGTGGCGCGCAGCAGAAGCCGCTTCGCTCAGACGGCCCGCACCACCGTGCTGGGTGGCGCGATGCAAGTTCCGCTCGTCTTCGTCGGAGCGTGGTTGATGGGGCCGGCGGGCGCCTTGATCGGCTATGTCGCCCGCTATCTGCCGCAAACATTGAAACTGCGCGGCTACATCGATTCCGGTGCGAAATACACACGCAAGACGCTGACACCGGAGATGTTGCGCTACGGTCGATATATGTGGTTCAGCGATCTCATCGAAATCCTCGTCCTTTCGCGCATCGAATTCCTGTTTCTCGGCGTTTTTCTGTCCCCAAACAGCATCGGTTACTTTGCCACAGGTCTCGGCTTGGCTGGCCTCATCGAACAGGTCATGCTCCAGATATCTCCGGCATTGATCGTTAATTTCACCGCTGCCCATGCGAGAAACGATCAGCAATCGCTCGATGCCGCATATGGGCGCGTTATCCGTATGGTTGCTCTGATCATGCTGCCGATCAGTCTGGGTGGAGCAGCGGTCATGCCCGAGCTTTTGCCACTGATATTCGGCAATGCTTTCGAGCCCGCCATTCCGGCAGCGGCTACTCTGGTCGCCTTTGTCTGGCTCGCAGGCATGTCCGTGATCCCTTGGAGTATGATTGGAGCATCCGGACGCAGCGCCGTTTTGCTGCGCGTGCAGATTACGAGCGGTCTATCGACGATCCTCATACTGACAATTCTCGTGCCTCTATTCGGCCTGGAGGGTGCGGCTCTCGCTCGAGCGGCCATCGTGACATTGACGTTTATGCTTCTCTGTCGGATGGCTTGGAAATATGCGAAAGTTGCCGTCCCTGTCGTCGCTTTGGCGAAAGCCATGCTCGCGGCAATTCTTTGCGCAGGCGCTGCAGGTCTCTGCATTTACGGTCTCGACGGGCTGCCGGCGCTTGCAAGCGCGATCCTCGCCGGAGCGATCGCTTATGCGCTGGCAATCCGCTTTTTGCATTTGATTACGCCGGAAGACGCTAGAATTTTCATGGATACGGCAGGCGGAAAATTATCGAGCGGGTTGCGCCGGTTCGCCAACAGACTGCTAGACTTTCTCGCATCCGGCTGAGTTGATCACATCGTCTCGAAGGCAGCCGCCAAAGTTTGCTGCGCAACCTGCTCCCAGGTCATTATTCCCTCGCGAAAAGCCGCCGAACGTCGCATCCTCAACGCTGCATCGATCTTCGCGCGCCAATCGGCCTCGCCTTCAAGGCGATAAGCAATGCCATTGGCACGCGCAAAGGGAACAAGATCAGGGAGTAGGATTGGCAGACCACAATAGCTGTATTGTGCGAGTTTCAAGCTCGATTCCGCCAGATAGACCTCATCTGTCGTAAGGCGATAGGGCGCAATGCCGAAATCGGCATGCTGCAGATAGGGGACGATGCCCTCGAAGTCCCTTTCGCCATGGATGGTGATATTCGGCAGAACCCAGCCGCTCCATGCTGCGCCGAAGATATGGAAGTTCACATCCGGCGCAGCGGCTGCCATGGCGGCAACCGAAGTTTGGTCGAAAAGCATGTTGCCGATAGAAACCGCATTGCGGCTTGCCGGTAGATATGGAGATGGCTGCTCGCGGTCAAACAGCGTAGCGTTGACACCTTGAGGGACAACTCGCACGCGCCCACCCGGTGGAAGCATAGCCCCAAGCTTTTCCGAAGGGACGCAAACGATATCGAAGCGTCCAATCTGCCGAGCCTCAATGTCCTGCAGCACACGCGCCGTGCCGATCGTTTTCAGCAGATCGCGACAAAAATACAAAGTACGCGCCTTCGAGTTTAGCTTTTTGACTTTGTCGAAAAATGCGAGTGCGGAGCCGCTTTCAATCAGGATCAGATCCGCATCGGCAACCGCATTGCGTGCAAAATTTGGAAGGTAGCTGCCATAGAGCCGAAAGAATCCCGCATTTGTCGCATTCAAAAAACGATTGCTGGAGCTGAAGGCATGCAGCGGCGGAAGATAGGCGCCGGCTCTCAAGTTGGCGGCGACGGTCTGAAATCGATTTGCCTGCTCTTGAAATAGGACACGAAAACGCTGCCGATCCTTGAGTAGCGTCAGCCAGCTGTGGCCTATCGTAAGAAAATGGACTTCGTGGCCCTGCTCAGCCCAGCGGGATGCGATGAAATGGACTGACGCCTTGCGATAGCCACGCAGAAACGCATGTGACGTCAGAATCACGATCCTTCGTCGCGGCTCGGCCGCATTAGTGGCCAACTCCACTTCCCTATTTGCCAAAGGCAGTCCCCAATAGCAACCTTCAGCCGGCTTATCTCATGACCGACGTCCAAACCCAGATGAGATTGCAGCGCGAACATTCATGTCCGGGGCGCCAATAGTCGCAATCAATGCCCAACTCCGTGGAGATATGGACCGCAAAGCGTCTAACATAAGGTTAAAGTTGCACTGCCAATCCTCACATTAAGAGGTTGCATCTCTCTCGGATTTGATCGGAAGTGATCTGAAAACCATCAACCAATCTTGAACCGATACAGCGCTCGCTTGCCTGCGGAGCGCGAACAGGTCATTGCTAAGGCTACATGAATGTCCCCACAGGAATGTTTTAACATGAATGCCAAATTCACCCTGCCCGCCATTCTTGCCTGTACATGTGCAGCGCCGGCTTTAGCGGACAATCCGGCTCAATTGGTGCTGCGCGACGGATTCGACGGCAGGGACTTCGCTCCCTCAGGCCATCTCTACTATCGCGATAATTCCGAGCAGAAGGCAGGAACGATCGAGTTTCAATCAGAAGTCAAGCGCAGCGGCACCGGTGCGCTTAAACTCAGTGTTAAACCACTCTGCCAACCGGGCCAAGAAAACTGCAGCGAGAGAGCGGAGATATGGGAGCGCACTAAATATCGAGTACCTTACGATCAAGGAGTTTGGTACGGCTTCGCGGTGAAGTTCGTCGATCCCATTCCTTCCGGCGATCATCGTTATCTGATCGCGCAGTGGAAACGGGAAATCGGGCCGAAAGCGGAAGGTGACTTCAGCCCCTTCCTGGCGCTACGGCTCAACAACGGCAAACTCTTTGCAACCGTTGAAACCAACTACGTTGCTCCCGTCAAGAAACATGAGCCGGGGAACGATAAGAAAGTCTGCAGCGACGACGAGACACCGGTGTGGTTCCGCTCGGACACCAATCAAATGCGTGCGCTGGTCGCTACGGATGACAACTGGAGCGAGAGCGACGGTCAGGAATTCACAGGCTGCACCGATGCAATCAAAATAATCAATCGGGGTAACAAGCTGCCCAGACCAGCATCAGGATGGATAGATTTTGCCATATATAGCAAACCAGGTCCAGACGGCTCGGGCCACATTGAAATATTCGCCAATAACAAATGGATTGTTACGGTTACCGGCCATATAGGACATGCCGACCACGGACTCGGAAAGCATCAATATTTCAAATTTGGTCCCTATCGCGCTGCAGATACTACAATATGGACCCTATACTATGACGATTTCCGCCGTTCTCCCCGCTGTGCCGATGTATTATCGGATCCGAGCCTTTGCCCGATGAAGTGAGAGCGACCAGGAATACGTTGATCATAGATAAGCAAGACGAAGAGCCAGCTCTGAAAGCGGATTTTTTAGCAGATCGGCCGAACTTTTTCCCTTTTCACAAGTTATCCTTTTTCGTGAAGGAGGTAACCGAAATGCTTACTACCCATCGCGATTGCCAACAGCATGTAAAAAGGAATGCAATACCATCCCTGGGCGAGATCGAGGGACGAGTTGCAGTCCTTGAAATCGTGGCTCAGTCTGCGCTGACGCACGTTTTTGACGAAGGAGAGGTCGATAGCGACGCAGCCTTGCTGGCTCAAATTCGCAGAGCCATGCACCACAAGTGCAAACAACTAAAGCTTGACGGAGAAGACACGGCATCGGCACTTTCATACGCCGAAGAGTTGATCGAAGCCGCAGTCAAGGCGTCACATACAATTCGTCAATGATGCCTTCTAGGCCAAAGCTCGTCCTATCTCTTTTGGTGGCGCTGGCAATTACGCTTGGCGCCCTCTTGTTTATTGCACCTCACGACACGAAGGATAGGCTTGCACACCCTTCGGCCCAGCCAGGAACTCATCAAAGCCCGCAGTGATGTATCGAAAAGGCTATGTGTTACATTGAGAGACACGTTCCCTGTCCCATATCAGGCAACGTTAACGCCGCGCGACGAACGCGGTTGCAAATTTCCAAAACCAAAGCAGTGTTCGCTTAACCCCACCCGGTACCAAGCTCCAACAATGAATGGTGTAGCGAATGTCTATGATGGTCAACGCGCCGCTTTATCCCGACGATATCGATGTTCTCGCAGGAGCGCTTTTTACATGGTGCGCCGAACGCAGCATCAAGCTCCAAAGTCAGGAAGGCCTGTCGGCGGCTAATATAGCCATTGATCTCTACGATGCCGGTTATCAAACACAGGATAGGCTACTGGGGGCGCTGCATGATCACGAATTCCATTGACGGCCGGTGCATACAATCCTCTCCGTATGGAACATGAGGACATGCGCCCTGCACGGCACGCCAGAAAGGCTCCAAATGTAGCGTGACCGATTTCAGGCCGCCGCAGCTTCTCTCAAGGCATCCACAATACAGTCTCGTTCATCGAGAAGGCCGGACCATTCATCCTGATGATATGTCGAGTCATAGATCAGCGTGAAAGGGCCTTTATAGCCGGCGATATCGGAGAGCTTGACGCAGCGAACATAGTCCTCCACATCAAGGCCTGCTGCCGAATAGCGCCCTTTTGCGTGACAAAGTTCCGCGCGCCCCATGATGCTTGCGAGATCGTCGTATTTCCCGGCACGCTCCCAGTTACCGAAGTCTCCATTCAGACCAACTTTGCCGCCCAACGAATATTGACCTCTTTGGGTCCGGGCAACAGGTCAAACCAATTTTCTTCATGTCGGCGGTGCCAGTCGCATTCATGCCAGCGGGCGATTGACCAAGCAATCGCGTGACCGGAATGTCGGCTGCGCCGGCAACGATCTGCAGGAAGGCCATCAGAATATCCGTGAGGCCGGAAAGCGGCGCACTCTTGCTGTCGTATTCCTCTTCAGAATCGAGGATCAGCGTCCCGTTGACGCCCTTGATCGTGTTGGCGAGCGCATAGCGGCGCAGCACGGCATCTTCATAGGCCTGATTGCCGATATTGGCGGAGAATTGCGGAACCTTGATAATGTCGATCTTGGCCTCGAAGACTAAACTGGCGATGTTGACCGCCGTGCTGTCCGCATTCTTGATCGCATCGAAGGTCGCGGCCAGCACGCTTTCGCCCCAGACCTGATTGCTCATCCCGCCGAATTCTTCATTCGGCATCATGGCCCCTTTGAAGATGACGAGGCGGGATGGATGAAGGATCACCTGCATGCCGTTGGCGCCCGTCAGCGTGTAGAATTTGGGCTTGCCGTACCATTCCGAGGCCGGATCACTGTCGATGTCGCCAGCAGCCAGTTGCCGGCGGGTCAGCACGGTAAGGTGCTTGATACCACCCTTCCCGATCCGCTCCGCCTCGAGCGGCAATGCCGGATCGGCATCCTCGGAACCGATGAACAGGGCCGCACCACCGAAAAGACGCGCCTTCGTCGATGCTTCCAGCACTTTTCCGCGTAGATTGAGCCGGCGCTCTTCGGCATCGATCAGGCCGATCTGATCGCCTGCCGCCTGCCAGGTTCGCCATTTCCGGCAGCTATCCAGCGCCGGAATATCGACGATCTTGCGCGGCAGCCAGGAGCCGCGATAAGCGGCGATGATCTGCTCGTCCGTCAGGATCGGCTGCGTGTAGAAAACCGATGCCGCCTTGTCGCGGTCGGTGCCCATGCGGGATGCAAGGCTCATCAATCCGTCGCGAACCATCGAGAATACCTGCCCCATGGATTGTCCTTTGATGTCTTGTGATGAAGGGGCTCGTACCAGTCGAGCCTAGAAGTTGCTGAAGCTGAAGGACGAACTCAGCGCAAGTTCGTTCAAAGCATCGGCGAAGGCATCGACCTGATCGTCGAATTGCCCGTTTGGAAAGGCACAGATCTCATCGAGAAATGCTTCGTTCCAGTCCCCGCGCAAAAGCTTGACGTTCCCCGCTTCAGCCTGTGCCGACGCCGGTTTGGCGCGCGTATCGTCGGCGGAAACGGCCTTGCGACGGCGCGCGCGCGGCTTGCGCGGCGCGACCGGCTTATCGGCATTGGACATGCTTCATAATTTCCGATGGGATTTTGAAGGAAGCAAGCGGCTCAGAACATCGCCTGCGGTCAACAGGACGTCGCTGCAACTGTTCTCATCATGCCAAAATGAATACTCTAATTCGGTGCAGTTGGCGACACCCATTAAGGACGACTGACACGCAAGAAATGTGGGCCTTGACGGACGCTGGGAATAACAGATTGAAATCGCGCTCAAATACCGGATTTTACAGTCCGACGGATTCAGCGATATAGCCTTCAATTCGCGAAAATACTTGAGATCGGCGATCGAAATCAATCAAGGAAAGACCTCAAGCCCATCCGTGCCATGCTCCCGCTGGAGTAAGGCCAGATCAAAGTTCAAGATATGCAAGGACCGCCAGATGGGAATCTCGGCAAAACACGGAGAAACATTGGAGCGCGGTTCGGATGATGCCACCAGCCCGGATCGGATTCGACGGTTTATCGCCGCCAATCTTCCGGTCCAAACTGTTCCCGGCATTCCGGACATTCGCCTGCATAAAGCAGGTCCGCAAAGCGGGTTACGGCGCCTCGCAGAGCGGGATCCGCAATTCGGCTCACCCTATTGGGCGCATTATTGGGGAGGAGGCCTGGTTTTGGCCCGCTATCTTCTGGATAGGTCGGAACGAGTGGCCGGTCTTCGTGTGCTTGATCTCGGCGCCGGTTCGGGAATCGTCGGGATTGCAGCCGCAAAGGCAGGTGCGGCGAAAGTCCATGCCGCCGACGTCGATCCCTATGCGATCTTGGCCATCGAGCTCAACACGGCACTCAATGGAGTGACGATCGACACGATGCTCGGCGATTTGACGAAAGGGAAGCCGCCAAAAGTCGACCTTATAGGCGTGGGCGATCTTTTCTATGAAGCAGCACTTGCAAAGAGCGTCATCGCATTTCTGGATTGCTGCCTTGCGCAAGGAATCGCGGTTTTGATCGGCGATCCATGGCGATTCCATCTGCCGAAATCACGACTTCAGCCTCTGGCAGAATACGATGTCCCGGATTTCGGTGAAGATGCGGCAAGAACGCGCCCCGCCGGTGTCTTTGCGTTCAAGTAAAGAAAGTCACCGATCGGAGATATTGGTAGTTTCGGCCGCAATGCGGGTTCGGACCGCAATTGCCACTGAAACTAAGCTTTCATCTCGGCGCGCCGGCGGTTTCCGCGCTCTAGTCGCCTGGCCAATTCGGCAAGTTCCGGACTGGCCGCATCGAAAACGGGTCGCGCGTCATCCGGCAGCCAATGGGTTTCATGCCTGGGCATCGGAGGCCTTACCCGGTCGAGACCACCAGGCGAATTCGGCATCATTGGCGATATGCGCGACCAGTCCGGTTCCTGCAACATCGGGGAGACAGCGAGAAGCGCGCCCGAAAGCTTCTGGAACTCGCTTTGAATGCGCCGCTCGGCCGTGCGGCGTACGCGGCCGGTTCTCGCGCAGAAATCCCGGAAGGACCCGGCAACATGGGGCGCGGCAAGACAAACGGACCAGCGAGAAAGCAGAATGCGCCGTTCCTCGTCCGTGACGTAAACCCGCTCACTCGCCAAGTTGCGCTTTGCACCGCAGACATCTTGATAAACACAAATTATGTTGACAATAATGTTGTTACCAACATGATTTATGTCAACAATTTTGCGAGGGTCGGAAGATGCAGAAATCCATGGGCGAACGACTGAGAGCGGCGCGCGAAGCCGCAAATTATCCATCAGCAACGAAGGCGGCGGAAGCGCTGGGCGTGAGCCTGTCCACCTATCGCGCTCATGAAAACGGTCAGAACGAGTTCAGCGCCGAGGTTGCCAATCGCTACGCGAAAAAATTCGGCACGACGGCCGCCTATCTGCTGACTGGCGAAGGCTTGCGCAAAGCCGCACGCCCGGCGCCGAACATCGTCATGTCACTCGACCCCGACGAGCAGGACCAGGACGGATTTGCCGAGAGCGGCAACGAACTCAGCTATAGCCGCGAGCACTGGAAGCCGCAGATCGAAGGCGCAACGCCGGAGGTGGACGTCAAACTCGGCGCCGGCAGCGGCATCGTCGGCGAAGTCATCAATCTCCCAGTCGGCTCCGGCAATGTGGCCGGCCATAAAATCGTCGCTGAATGGCTGATCCCCACTGGCTATCTGCGGAACGAGGCAAAAGCCTCGCCAAGCCATACGATCATCATGGAAGTGATCGGCGACTCCATGCAGCCGACCTATATGCCGGGCGATCGCGTCATCGTCGATCTCTCACAGAACCAGATGACCACCGATACCGTCTACGCCATCAGCGACGGCTACACGGAACCTCAGATCAAACGCCTGCAGCGCGTTCCCTTCACGCAACCGGGCCAGGTCAAGATCATCTCAGACAACCCGGCCCTGGAAACATTCACCGTTGAGCTGGATCGGCTGACGATCATTGGCCGCATCTGCGGCCATATCGCCCGGAAATAAAAGATCTGCACAGGCACAAAACATATTCGATACCTCACCGATACGGATAAACATAAATAATGTTGACATATATCGTGTCGAATGGCAGTCTTTCCCCGAGAAGCAGTTGACCCTGAATGGAATGAGCCCGAGCAGGCCGCAAATCCTGCACGAAGCCCGCGAAACCGGACAGGCGACGGATCCAAGGAATATCGAGGGAGTGGCCGTTGATGCCAGGAAAGCCGAATACCATTGCCGACACACCATCGGGCGCTTTGAAGGCGGCTGCTGTCGCCGTGACATCCGCACCATCAGCCGAGATAGCCGAGATGGGAGAATGACGATGCACGTTCCGGCCTTCTCCTGCGAGTATTCATTCGATGAGCTCAGCATCCGCCTGTGCGATCGATGGGAAACGGGATTGCTGTTATACGGACATGCGGAATTAACATCGGCTGGAGCCGGTTACGAAGATGAATTTTACGTATCGGCGATCCGGCTTGACGGTGGAGCGCGACTGGCACGGCAGAATTCATCGGGTAGCGCAGACAGCTTCGAGTTGGAATTATTTCGGCGGATAGCTGCCGTCATCGAAGATGAGAGGCGCAGGCAGGACGTTATGCCGCCGAGCTCTTTGCCAATGAGCTGGAGCAGTCCAGGGAAGCCGATAGTGATCAAACTCACAGGATCGAACGCGAGAGAGACCTGATATTGCTCGCGTGATATGCTGAAATCCACAACGAACGAATGCCGGCGTCAAATGGAGACCACCGATACCATGAACGCTCTCTCGCATGAGTTTGAAGTGATTCGCAGCCTCGAGGAGAAGCTGCATCTTCCGGAAATCCGCCAGTCGCCGACGGACGTGGCAGAACTCCTCGGGGAAGGCTTCGTGGAATTTGGGAGTTCTGGAACCGTATATGCTGACAGAGGCGAGCTTGTCGCACACTTGGCGGCAGAAAAGACGGAAAGGCCCTCTCCTCCCATCATTTCCCGCGACTATACCTTTCGGCCGATCTCGGCAGATGCCGTCCTCGTCACATATAGAAGCATCCGGCGGGCCAACGAGAATGGTCCGGAGTGGCACACTCTACGGAGCTCCATCTGGCAGCGCATCGACGGGCGGTGGCAAATGATCTTTCATCAAGGAATGCTCACTGCTCCACAAGGCTGAATCCACGACAACGCGGCAAGACACTTGGCGCCATGCATTCCATGCGACCGGACAAATGCGCGTGAAATTTCCGCCGGGAATGCGTAGAGAAGCAAGAGGATGGGGCATTTTAGCGATTTGAAGAAAAGCGGAAACTCTAGCGCACTCCCGACGCAACATCGCCGGCTTTACCATCCGTCAGTCCCAGATTATCCGCCATCCGTATGAGATCCGCGACGGAATCGGCGCGCATCTTGCGCATGACCTGGCCCCGATGGACTTTCACGGTGATTTCGCTGAGGCTGATCTCGGCGGCGATCTGCTTATTCAGAAGGCCTCGCGCGACGAGCGCCATCACCTCGCGTTCGCGGGTCGTGAGTGTTGAAAAGCGCTCGTATAGATCGGCTGACGCCGCCTGCTTTCGAAGCTGAGCACGATCGATCTCGAGAGCCTGCCTGATGGCATCGAGAAGATCCTGCTCCCGGAACGGTTTGAGAAGAAACTCCACCGCACCCGCCTTCATCGCTCTGACGGACATCGGCACGTCGCCGTGTCCGGTGAGAAAAATGATCGGGATCGGATAACCCATTCTTACGAGCTCGCCCTGAAAATCCAGGCCACTCGCATCCGGCATTCTGACATCGAGCACAATGCAAGCTGGCCCCTCCGACCGCGAAGACGCCAGGAAATCCCGCGGCGATGCAAAGCCACGCGTTTCATAGCCTACGGAGCGCAAGAGGCTGTCCAGCCCGTCACGCACGGATGGATCGTCGTCGATCACGTAAACGGTCAGTCGCTGCCCCTGCATGTCCTAGCCTCTTGTTTTTCCCTCGAGCGGCAAGGTGAAACCGAATACGGTTCCATGTGGAAAATTCGGTGCCGCATAAACGGTACCACCATGCGCCTCGATGATCGACCGGCTAATGGCAAGCCCCATACCCATGCCATTTGGCTTCGTGGTATAAAAAGCTTCGAATATCCTCTCGAGCCTCTCGGGTGGCATGCCACTACCGGTATCACGCACGCTGACGGTCACTTTCCGTTCGTCCGCAGCGGCGCTGACAAGCAGCTCGCGTGCTTCTGCCTCGACCTCCACCAAAGCCTCGATCGCATTCATGACGAGATTAAGGATCACCTGCTGGAGCTGGACGCGATCGCCGGCCATAAGCGGCAAATCGCCCGCCAACTCGGTGCGCAAGAGTATCTGATTCCGGCGGATTTCGCTGCGAACGAGTTCCAGCACGTCATTGATTGCCTCGACCAGATCGATCATGTCGCGCGAAGGCGAGGATCGCGCCACCAGCCCGCGAACGCGGCCGATGACATCGCCGGCCCGATTGGCATCCGCCACGATCCGCTCGATAGCACGGCGGGCCTCGCTCTGATCGGCTGGCGTTGCAGAAAGCCATCGAAGCGCGGCATTGCCATTTGCAGCGATTGCAGTGATCGGCTGGCTGACCTCGTGGGCTATGGAAGTACCCAGCTCGCCGACAATCATGAGACGCGACATGCGCGCGAGCTCCGACTGCGCCTGTCTCGCCCTGGCATCGAGCATTTCGATCCTGATTGCCAAATAAGTGGTTGCGCCGATCGCTACCAGGCTGAGGATGCCGTTGATCAGACCTGCTTGCGAAGCGCCATGGCGCGTCAGGAAATAGCTGATGATCGTCAGTGCGGCACATGCAATACCGACCATCGCGATAGCCCCGGTCCGCCCGGAGTAGACCGCCAGCAAGATGACGGAGACATACAAAACGGCAAAGGCGATCTCCAAATCGGTGATCGTATCGCCGATAAAAATGAGACCGGCAAGAACCGTGATGCCGAGCCAAAGCAAAGGCATCTCGAAGAGGTATTTCAGAAACTCGCGCCTCATCCCCTGCACTCCAACATCAGCGCTCTCGCGGCATTGCATGTGGAGGTGGAAAATTGCCTGACCTGTAGCGCCAAGACAACTGCGGCTCTCGCTGATATGGCTTTCACACAGCATCGATTTCACTCGATGAGGGTTTCGGCACGCCGGCGCGCCGCTGTCACCAGCGGTTCAAGGCTCGGTCGCCCGACGATCTGCTCCAGTGCCGCGTCATCGGGCTGCTCGGCAATGACGATCGCAGTAACCTGGTCAATGCGACGACGGTCATGATTGTCGTTTCCCACATAATGGCTGAAGAGATGTCGGCGTTGGCGGCGTCGGCCGCGCAACGCAGATCGCCGAGATTGGCGACCTGCCGGATTCTCATGCGCTAGACCCTGCCTTGGCGGCTTATCAAATTCGGAAACGTCGCGCGGCCAGTCGCCGCCTCAGCCCGCGGCGACGCTGTTGCATCCGTTCCGGATATGGATCTCAACTCGGGTTCTCCAGCGTAAACAGATCCGCATTCTCGTCGTAAGCGAAGTATTCCGCGTAGCGAGCCCAGTTCGTGACCGCCTTGAGGGTCGTGTCGGCATAGTCTTCCGACATGTAATCCTCCAGCTCATCGCGGAACCGGCGCGCAGGCGCTCGATGGGTCGGCCGCTCATCGAGCACGCGACGGATATGCGCCGCGAGCGGCACGTAGGTCGCCAGATGCTGCTCGAAGAGCTTCTTGCGTTCGTCGACATCGCTATCGGAGAAACGCAGGCCGGGTGCAGTCAGCTTGATGTCGCCCCCTTCCAGATCGGCAAACCGCAGAAGCTGCAGCGTTTCGGCGACAGGGAACAGATCGTCGATGCCGAGATGCAGATGGGCTGCCAGAGGCGGCAGGTCGGCCTGCCCGCGATAGGGCTCGGCGGCGACCGTCTCGATGAGACCGGACATCAGATTGGTCGACACACGCGGCAACGCCATGGCAATGCCCGTACCAGGGAACAAGCCTTCGCGCGTTGGCGCACCGGTCTTTACGGTCATCCGGGCATAGATGTCTTCGACGAGCATGCGAAATGCCGGATCGAGACGATTGCGCGGCTGCGGCAGATCCACATGGATTTCGGCGATCACGCGGCCTGGATTCGATCCAAAGATCAGGATGCGGTCGCACATCAGCACCGCTTCCTCAATATTGTGGGTCACCATCAGGACGGCCTCAATCGGCATGCGGCCTTCGCACCACAGATCGAGCAGATCGGTGCGCAAAGTTTCAGCCGTCAGCACGTCGAGCGCGGAGAAGGGTTCGTCCATCAAAAGGACCTTGGGGCGAACGACGAGCGCGCGGGCAAGGCCGACACGCTGACGCATGCCGCCCGACAGCTCCTTCGGATAGGCGCTTTCGAAGCCGTCGAGACCGATCAGGTCGATGGCAGCCAGCGCACGCTTGCGCCGCTCCGCCGGTACCACACCCCGAGCCTCGAGGCCGACCTCGACGTTCTGCAGCACGGTCAACCACGGAAACAAGGCGAAGCTCTGGAAGACGACGGCAACGTCGGAGTTCGGCCCGACCACGGGCCCACCCTCGAAGGTGATATCGCCCTTGCTCGGACGAATAAGGCCGGCGATAGCGCGCAGCAGCGTGGATTTACCCGAGCCGGAACGACCAAGCAGCCCGACGATTTCGTTGGGATAGAGTTGGAGATCGACGTTATCGAGCACGACGAGCGAACCGGAGGCTCCCTTGTCGTAGGTCTGGCAGACCTGCTTGGCGAAAACCAGCGGCGAATTCTTTGCAAATTCGCCCTTCTTGGAGATGACAGCGTTTTCCATGTTCATTTCTCCGATATGTGATTAATCGAGGCGCAGACGGCGTTCGGCGTAGACGTAGAGCGGCCGCCAGAGCGTTCTGTTGAAAAGAGTGACGAAAACCGACATGACGACGATGCCGAGGATGACCCGCGGAAAATCACCCGCTGCCGTCGCCTTCGCGATGTATGAGCCAAGCCCGAAGGCCTCGAGCTTCGTGTTTCCCCAGCTTGCCAGCTCGGCGACGATGCTCGCATTCCACGAACCGCCGGAAGCCGTCAGCGCTCCCGTCACGTAATAAGGGAATATTCCGGGCAGTATCGCACGCCGCCACCAGATCCAGGAACGCAATCTGTAGACGGAGGACGCTTCCCGCAGATCCGTCGGGAAAGCGCTGGCACCGGCGATCACGTTGAACAGGATGTACCATTGCGTGCCCAGCACCATCAGCGGCGATAGCCAGATGTTCGGACTCGCGCCTGTCGCAACGATGGCAACCACCGCGACGGGAAAGAGGACGTTCGCCGGAAACGCGGCCAGGAATTGGGCCAGAGGCTGCACACGCTCGGCGACTGCCGGCCGAAGACCGATCCATACTCCGATCGGAATCCAGATCACGCTGGCAACGGCAATGAGAACGGCAACTCGAATGAGCGTAACGAACCCACCGGCGAAAGCGATCCAGACATCGCCCCAGGACAGCGTCTGGCTTAGATACGATATGGCATCCCAGACGCTCCAGGCGCCGACAGCCGCGATCAGGGCGTACCACCCGAAATCAATGATCCGGCTGATGGTTTGCTGACCACCTCGTTCCCTTGCTGCCGGCCGGGACATGGGCGACAGCCTGACAAGCATCAAACGGCCCCATACGGCGGCAAACGGCGCGGTAACATATTTCAAAAGGCGCGTGCGGCGGATCAGCGAATAGACCCAGGAACGCGGCTTCTGCTGCCCAGCCGTCTGTTCGAAGCGAAACTTGTCGGCCCAAGCGACGATCGGACGGAAAAGGAGCTGGTCGTAGAGCAGGATAACGATTGCCATGGCAATCACTGCCCAGCTGACAGCTGCGAAATCCTGCTTGTCGATGGCGACAGCCAGCCAGGAACCGAGCCCGGGAAGCTGCACGGTGGTATCGCCTACGGTTATCGCCTCCGAAGCGACCACGAAAAACCAGCCGCCAGACATCGACATCATCGTATTCCAGACGAGGCCAGGCGCGGCAAAGGGAGCCTCCAGCCGCCAGAAGCGCTGCCAGCCCGACAGGCCGAAACCGCGGCTGACCTCATCGAGATCGCGCGGCACCGTCCGCAGCGACTGATAGAAGGAAAAGGCCATATTCCATGCTTGGGCGGTAAAAATCGCGAAGATCGAGGCGCATTCCGCACCAAGCTGGCTTCCTGGAAACAGGCCCAGGAAAAACGTGACGGTGAACGTCAAAAAGCCGAGCACCGGAACGGATTGCAAGATGTCGAGAGCCGGAATGATGATCTTCTCTGCGCGGCGGCTCTTGGCTGCAAGTGTTGCAGCCACGAAGGTAAAGATGAGCGAGGCGATGATAGCCGCCATCATGCGCAGGGTCGTACGCAGGGCATATTCGGGCAGATATGCCGGGTCGAGCGACAGCGGCGCCGTGGACAGGCCGGCCAGCGGTGCACGCATTTCAGCCACACCATGAAGCGCGAGATAGGTGGCGGCGGCGATGAAAGCGAAGGCGGCGAGATCGTAGCCGTTCGGCAGGATGCGCGCACCCGTCAATGCGGCAACAGCGCTGCGCTCGCGTCGATCGTTAGCAATGAAAACCATATATAACTCCTTGAAAACAGGATGTTACCAATAAGAGCACGGCCATAGGATACCGCACACGCGGTGCCGCATGGCTTGTTTGACATATGATGGTTAGGCCGCCCGACAGCTGTCCTCCTCATCGAGGACGGCGCCGCTTTCCATCGTCCAGAAGCATTCCAATTTTCCTGTATGGGGATTGGTGTGCCAAACGGCGATCAGGCGCGGACGCTGCGAAGATACGGAACGTTCCGCCGGACGGATGCCGGCGGAAGGGGCGAAAGCGCGCGGGGCCGAAAACTTGGTTGCGAGCGTGCGTCCGCGGAAAAGAACGATGTTGTTCATGGCTCACCTCTTCGGACGCCTATCGGCCGATCCGGAGGGCGAGCCGGACAGGCTAAGCCAGGCCGACGCTCGCCCGGCGAATGCCGGTAGCGATCCAGGTTGTTGCGATGACCGTCCGGATGCTGAATAAATCCACAACCGGACAGCGACTAGGGTAGCTGTCCATTGGTTTCTTGATCTGCTGGTTTCGTGAGCCTTCGCATCATGTTGCGCAGGCAGGGCCGTCTTGTCACAACCACTGAAGGGACGCAATCAGGCGATGGTGCATCGCCATTATACCAAAGTATAAGCACATCATCCGGAGGCAGAAACGGTGGGCCGGGACGGCGGGCGGTGGAAACCTACAAGTACTGAATGCGCTAAAACCCCTGGCCGCAAGGACTTGGCGTGTATCGCCCGCAAGTAGCGGAAGGATTTGGTCGCGTCGGTCTGTCAACGCCAATCAGCCGGGCCGAGTCCCAGCCTCCGGCTGCGGGCCACACTACCCTGACATTTGCTCCGCTGGAGCCGCCCACTCATCCGATCGACGAGATCAAAAACGATGTCGGCTAAGCTGTCGCACTAAACGCCGGGCGGTACTGCTGGGCTTTCCTACTGATGGAAACCGCACCGTTGTTCTGGCCACCCATTTACCAGAACGCGCGCGCCGCAATTCTGGTTATGTTTCTCGGGTTTGCGCTGCTGACCTTGGTGGGAGACACCCAGGGCCGCATCCGCAGCGCGTCGGGCTTAGTGGCTTCTTTCTTGAAGGAGATATTGGGCGCCATGAACGCTCGGAACTGTTCGCGGTCAAAGCCCGTACCATTGTCAATGACCTGGAAAGAGTTTTCCGCAAGGTCAATTACTATATCCAGCTTGGGCGTGAATGTCGGGTCAGCAGCTTGCCGCTTTTCCACAGCATCCATAGCATTCTGAATTAGTTCAGACATCGGGTCGTAAGTTCCGACGTATGACTTAAGGATATTCTTTATTTCCCTTTTTTTGCAGCAGTTAATATCTCCAAGTCACTTCTGTTCGCTATATCCAGAGGGTCCCAGGGCTGAAGTTCTGTTTGCTGATCCAAGATGGTTCCCTCTTCAAGGTGCGGTACATTTCGCCAAGAACGGTTAGCGATTCGCGAGAGCTCGCCCCTGCCAAACTTCGAGCCTATGGTCATATAACTGAATCAACCTATCGTTGCCACACCCGAAATCGTCCGCTTGGTTAAATATATCAGGGCGATGCCACGCCAGCGGCGGATACTCGGTTTAGTTGTCACTCGATCGTATTTGCTTTGCACAAAGCACAATTTCAACCCGAACAACCTACCGATTTTTTGCAGCGTTTTCGGCGTTGGATTTGACGCCTACTTCGATTTTCTGCCCTTTGGTAGACCGCCCCAATCGTTTCAGCCGCTAAAGAGCCACTCACGGCGGTCAAGAGGATCGGGGACAAGTTCACCGCCATGGCGCCCATCGGCGACGATACCGCGTTCGCGTTTGGTATCGTTTGTGCTTGGCGACGACTGGTGTATGGTCGCCCCCAATGCCCACCCTCCGTATACGACAGTCACTTGGAAATCCGGTTCGCGGATTGATGCGCCGCCCATGATGAAATTCTCCCTCGATCACATCCCGCCAAAGAAGCAGCGAGAGCTCGAGCGCGCCGTCGAGATCCTGCACGAAGAGTTTGAGGATGCGCTAAAGGATGGGACCGCAGAGTTCAAGAAGCGCGGGCGCATCCTGAAGATCATCCTGTTTGGCTCCTATGCCAAGGGCGGCTGGGTGGACGAGCCCTTCACCATGAAGGGCTACCGTTCCGACTTCGATCTGCTGATAATCGTCAACAACCGTAAGCTCTGCGAGTTCGCCGAGTACTGGTACAAGGCCTCCGACCGCCTGATCCGCGACCCGCTGATCGAGACCCCGGTCAGCTTCATCGTGCATTCAAGGCGCGAGGTGAACACCTACCTGAAGGAGGGACAGTATTTTTTCTCCGATATCCGCAAGGAAGGCATTGTTCTCTACGAGCTCGACGATGAACCGTTGGCGGAACCTGTGCCACTGACGCCAGCTGATCGGTTGCGGGTGGCGCGGGAACATTGCGAGCAGCGGCTCGCCGAGGCCGAAGCCAGCTTAGAAGGCTCGTACTTCTATCTCAGCAAGTCAAAACGGCCAGGCGACGTCTGGAGCAATTGGGCGGCTTTCAGCCTCCATCAATCGCTGGAACAGGCTTATTCATGCGTTCTGCTGACCCTGACAAACTACGGCCCGCCCTCTCACAACATCAAGTTTCTACGCTCGCTGGCCGAAGACCAGGATCGGCGCCTGTCGGACGCATTTCCGCGCGATCAGCAGAGGGAGCGAGCTTGGTTCAACACGCTGAACGAGGCCTATGTGAAGGCGCGCTATTCCAAGTATTTCGAGATCAGCGAGGAAGCGCTTACATGGCTTGGTGAGCGCACGGCCGCGCTGCTTGGTGTCATCAAGAAGGTTTGCGAGGAGCATTTGGAAAAGCTCAGGAGACACGCCCAGTGGGATGCTTGAATTCACTCATCTAAGAGATCTCCACAGGCGACCTCCGTTCCGCTGCCGTCCAGCCCACGTACTGTGTCAATGTAGTCCCACGCCCCATCTACAAGGTCGCGGTCAGCCGCGTCCGTGCGGCGGAACTTCTCGACGTCTCGACGGGCACTTTTGACGACTGGGTTCGCCGTGGCCTTATGCCGAAAGGCGTGAAGATCGGAGCGTTGCGCCGTTGGGATGCCGAGGAAATCCGCGCGTCCTGGTACGACATCAAAGAACAAGGATTGAGCGGAGACGAAGACGATGGCGAAAACCCGTTTGATTACGCGGTCGGTTAATCAGCGCGTCCCCTTCAAATATTGCTCACGGGATATCGATCGGCACGGCAACGAGCGGTTCTATCTACGCCTGCCGGGCATGCCGAAATACCGCATGGCGTCCACTTATCTGGACGAGGCGGGCAGCGTAACCCAGGCGTTTACCGAGGAATATCACCGCGTGTTGGCTGGCGATCGTGGTGAAAAGACAGTCCCAATTTCGAGACTGGAGCCCGGCTCGGTTCGTTGGCTGGTCGAGACCTATTATCGGTCCAAGGCGTTTCAGAGCCAGTCGCCGGCCACGCAGAAGGACAAAAAGAGCGTTCTCAATCGTTATTGCAGCAATGTGGGCGAGCTGTCCTTCAAGAAGATCCGCAAATCCGACATCGAAGCCAGTCAGATGAAGCGTTTTGGCACCCCCGGCGCTGCCGACAAGCTGGTGAAGTATTTGAAGGCGCTGTTCAATTGGGCTATCAGCGCCGAGCTGGCGACCTTCAACCCCGCGAATGGCGTGACCAAAATCCACAAGTCGCCCGGTTTCCACACCTGGAGCGAAGCGGAGCTGGCGCGCTATCGCGCAGCCTATCCGCTCGGCTCGATGGCCCGGCTTGCAATGGAACTGATGCTGAATTTGGGCGTCAGACGCTCCGATCTCGTCAAGCTCGGCTGGCGGAATCTGGTCGGCGACCGTATCGAATTCATGCCGGAAAAGGGTTCCGGCAAATATGCGCAGTCACTCAGCCTGCCTGTCACAGACGAGCTTCGCGAGGCGCTGGACGCGATCACCCATGATCAGCCGACCTTCCTTATCACCGAATACAGCAAGGCGTTCAGCGGGAACGGGTTCGGCAACAAGATGCGCCAGTGGTGCAGTGATGCCGATTTGCCGGAATGCTCGTCGCACGGCCTCAGAAAAGCGTCCGCGACGATCCTCGCCGAGGCCGGCGCGACCGAGCATCAATTGATGGCGATCTTTGGCTGGTCTGATTCCAAGATGGCTCAGCACTACACCAAAGCCGCCCAATCCAAGCGGATCATTGACGCCGGTTTCGAGCGTCGGAAAACCTATGTGGCCCGCAAAAACGTCCCACTTTCATCGAGCCGGAATTCCGGTGAGACAAATCGAGGAAAAAATGATGGAAAAACAACGTCCGAGGACGGAAATGGTGGGCCCGGAGGGACTCGAACCCCCAACCAAGCGGTTATGAGCCGCCGGCTCTAACCATTGAGCTACAGGCCCGGCGCGAGAAAAGGCTTCGCGATCGCAACCCCGGAGCAATGGTTCCCCGGAGCCGTCTTGGCTCTAACCCAATTTATCTTTTCCGACAAGGGACTGCCGTAATACCTTCACAATCAATCCGCAAAAGCGAATCCCGAGGGATCATCAACCAAGGAACGAACCATGCTTCTGACGAAAACCAGAGATTTTGCTCTTGCCGCTCTTGTCAGCGCCCCTTTCTTCGTCCCCGCGGCTGCGGCTTTTGCCGAAGACGTCAAGCCGCGCGAAGCGGTCATCACGGTCACCGGCGAGGGACATGCATCTGTTGCGCCCGACATGGCGGTGGTGACGCTGTCGGTCGTCCAGCAGGCGAAGGCTGCCCAGGACGCGCTCAGCCAGAACAACAAGGCCATGGGCGCCGTGCTGGCAACGCTGAAGGAAAGCGGCATTGCCGAGCGTGACCTGCAGACCTCCGGTTTTTCCATCCAGCCGCAATATAGCTATCCGAACGACAAGGACGGCCATAATCAGCCCCCGGTTCTAACCGGCTATCAGGTAACGAACGGACTGACCGTTCGCGTGCGCGATCTCTCCAAGCTCGGCGGACTGCTCGACCAGGCGGTCAAGCTGGGCATCAACCAGGGCGGCGATATCCGGTTTACCAACGACAAGCCGGATACGGTGCTCGAAGAAGCACGCAAGAACGCGGTCGCCGATGCCGCCGCCAAGGCGAAGACCCTGACGGATGCCGCTGGCGTGAAGCTCGGCCGCATCGTCGCCATACACGAGGGCGGCGTTGCAGCACCGCCGCAGCCCTACATGCGCGCCATGGCCGCGTCCGCCCCAATGGATAAGGCCGTTCCCGTTGCAACCGGCGAGAACGAATACAACGCGTCGGTCAGCATCACCTACGCGATCCAGCAGTAACCAAAACAAAACCGCCCTTCGCTCAAATCCAGCCGGATCGAGCAAAGGACGGTTCCGCGGCCCCCGCCAAAAAGGCGAAAAGGTCAGAACATGAAGAACGGGCGCCTCGTGCGCCCGCATTGCTTGTCAGCGCCGCAGGAGCGGGCAACCGCGAACATTGGCGAACATCATCGTATCCGGACCGCGGCGACCGAAGCCATCGACGATGACGCGACGCGGCGTAACATCCACAACGCGTGCACGGCGCAGACCGTAGCTGCGGGCAACGTCCACAGCCTGGCGCGGATCGCAGCCGCGGCGATCGAAGCGCGGCGGCATTGGGCGATCATAATCCGGCGGTGGCGGACGATGCCTGCCCGGACCGACATAGATATCCATACCCTGCGCAGAGGCAAAATCTGCCGCACCCGACAGCGCAGTCACTGCGACGGCAACGGCAACCCCTAATTTGGCCAGCATTTGTCTCATTATATTCTCCATACAACAAAAAAGGCTTCTCTCTCATATCAGCAGGATTTGCCGACCGATCGCCCAAGAGGTAGCGGCGCGATACTGAACGAGTTCAGAATCAGCCATTCACTCATTATTCAGGTACAATGAACGCTAAAATGAAACCAGACGACCGAGAATAGCACGACGCGAAAAATAAAGCCGCCTCCCTTTCGGAGACGGCTTCGAATCCATCGAATAGATGTGGAAAACCTGAAGAACGCGCGATCAGCGGCGGATCAGCGGGCAACCCGGCACGTTGGCGAAGACAATGCGATCGGGACCGCGGCGGCCGAAGCCCTCGACGATGACGCGGCGCGGCGTGACATTGTCGATGCGAGCGCGGCGCAGGCCCATGTCACGAGCCTTCTGAACAGCGAGGCCCGGCGAGCAGGCGTGGCCGCGCCGGTGATCATAACGAGCCTGGTGGATGCCCGGATGGAAATCGTTGGCCGACGCGGTGACGGCAGTCGCAGAAGTGGCGCCGAGCGCGATGAGAGCTGCAATACCTGTCTTGGCGAAAAGGTTGGTCACGGGTTTCTCCTTCAAATCCTTAGTGCGGATCGTTGCAGTCCGTTGTTGGCCCATTGTCGGTTGACGCCTTTGGGATTGGGCCACGGTAGGTCAGCCAAGCTGAACCGAACACGAATTGGCCGTTCAGATTGCATTCATGACGGTTAACACCTACTCGACGTGGAAGGATCAATAGAGGTCAGGCCGATAAATGGAGCACGATGTCCCGTCTGTGCGGCCGGTCGCGATGTTCGAAGAGATAGATGCCCTGCCATGTGCCGAGCGCCAGCCGCCCATGCATCACCGGGATGCCGATCGAGACTTGCATCAGTGCGGCCTTGATGTGCGCCGGCATATCGTCCGGACCTTCCATCGTATGGACGATCCAGCGCATCGAGGGATCGGATGACGGCGGCACGAGCCGGCTGAAGAAGGCCTTGAGATCGGTCCTTACATCGGGATCGGCATTTTCCTGAATGAGCAGGGAACAGGAGGTATGGCGCACGAAGACGGTCAGAAGCCCGTCGCCGCCGGCCGCCGCCGCGCGGACGAATTCCGCCACCTTATCGGTGAATTCGTAGAGCCCCTGACCGTGGGTGGGGAGCGTGACAACGGTTTGCGGCATGACTTTCCCCGATGTGATGATCGATCCGCATCAGGTTGGCCCGGCGGCCGGAATGTCAAGTCCGGCCACCGGTTTGAAGCCTATAGCGAAATGGCGATATTGAAACCGCCATAGATCATGCGCTTGCCGTCGAAGGGCATGTTTTCCATATCATCCTTCAAGCGCGGATCGGCCATGACCTTCGCCAGTATCGCGTCGCGGCTCTCGCGCGACTCATAAGTGATCCACGAGAACACCACGACCTCGTCTTCCTTCGCCTGCACGGCACGCGGGAAGGAAGTGAGCTCGCCATAGGGCACATCGTCGCCTATGGCCTCGACATAGCTGAGCGCTCCATATTCCCGCCAGACCTCCCCGGCTCTGCGCGCCATTGCCTTGTAAGGCTCGATTTTGTCTTTCGGCACGGCAACGATGAAACCATCGACATAGGACATTTCTGCCTCCTTGTTCTATGTTCACCTATAAAGGACGATTGACTGCAACCAGATCCGACATCGGCTGCTGATATTTCACGCATATGTTCCGGCTGGTCGGAAACGGAAACGAATTCGCCGAAGGATCACGCTAGGGAATGCCGACGACTATAGAATATCAGAATGACCCGAAGCTCGGAAATGAGATGCTCGACGCCCTATGGATGGCCGCATGGGACAGCCACTTCCCGCGGGACTTCCAGCCCATCCTTTCCCGGAACCTCGCGCATGTCGGCGCATTCGCTGGCACGAGACTGGTCGGCTTCGTCAACGTCGCCTGGGACGGCGGCATTCATGCCTTCATTCTCGATACCTGCGTCGATCCGGAATTTCGGCGAAAAGGCATTGCAAGCGCTCTTGTCGAACGGGCAAAAACCCTGGCTCGCGAGCGCGGAGCCGAATGGCTGCATGTCGATTTCGAACCACATCTCACCGGATTCTATCGCGGGCTTGGTTTCGCTTCGACGGAGGCTGGCCTGATCCGCCTGCGGGATTGACGGAATGCCTGCCTTAGACGGATGAGCGGCTTTGCCCGAGCAGCCAGTTGCGGAACAGGGCTGCGGCCGGATTGAGCAAGGCGGCCGGCGGATAGACCAGATTATAGCTGACAGCAGCCGGCAGTATCTCCACAAAGCACCTGACCAGCTTTTTCTCGGAGAGATCTCGCGCCACCAATGAGCTTCGCACGAGAGCGAAGCCACGGCCCTGCCGGCAAGCCTCCAGCATCTCGGCGAAGGAATCGAAGAGAGGTGCCTCCTCCACAGCCCGCGCGATATCGAAACGCGACTCGTTCTCGCCGCCGCCCCCGCCAACCACCTGCTCGTGCCAGCGCTGCCAATCCAAAATCGTATGCCGCATGCCGGAGTAACGCAGAAGCGGAGCGGCTCTTATGGCCCAGCGCGGCGGCAGTCGCTTGGACAGTTCCGGCGAACTGACGACGAACTCTTCGTCCGTCAGCAGTTCTTCATGCGCGAAAGCGGTATCGGCGCGGCCGAGCCAGATAGCAAGATCGGTGCCACCAAGCTGAAAATCCGGGCGCTGATAGCCCACAGCCAGCTTCACCTCCACGTCCGGATAGCGCTGGCAGAAATCCGGCAGCCGCGCCGCCAGCCACTGGCTGGAAAACTCCGGCGAGACGGATACCGCGACGCTGCGGACCGAGATACTTGCGCGCACCTGGAACAGGGCCGTTTCCAATTCGGAGATCGTGCCCGAGATTGCGGGATGCAGTCGGGCGCCCAACGGTGTCAGCCGCGCGCCATTTCTGCCCCGGTCGAACAAACGCCCGCCGATCCATCCTTCCAGTTGAGCAAGCTGATGGCTGACCGCCGTCTGCGTTTGCCCGATCCGCTCCGCCGCACGGCCGAAGCCGCCGGTCTCGGCAATGACGCAAAATGTCTGGAGCACCGAAAGCTGCGGCAGCGGTCTCTTTGCCATGAAAATCTCTCATGCTTCGTATCGCAAAGATTCATTATACATCGCCGTATTCTTTGCGCATCTACTTATTGGCGAAGCATTTCGAGAGTGAGATAGATGAACATTCTTCATAATATCGACTGGAAAGGCTGGGTCGTGGGGCTCTTGATCCGGCAAGACGGAAGGGAGCCGCGATCGCATATAGAAAGTGCCCGGAAGCGCGACGTGCTGCCCCAGGCAAATCAACACCTGCTGCGGGATCTCGGGCTAAGTGAGCTGGAAGAGCCATCTGAAGATAGCCGTCGCTAGCCCTTGAGCGTCTTCACCCTGGTCAGATCCGGAAAGAGACGCATCCAGAGCAGCACCACGGCGATGGTGCCGACTCCGCCGACAAGGCCGGTCAGGACAGGCCCGAGAGCGCTGGCGAGCATGCCGGACTCGAATTCGCCGAGCTGGTTGGACGTGCCGATGAACAGCGAATTCACGGCATTGACCCGGCCGCGCATGGCATCCGGCGTCAGCAGCTGCACGAGCGAGCTGCGAACGACGACGCTGACGGTATCCGAGGCACCGACGACGAAGAGCGCAGCGACCGAAAGGATGATGTTGCTCGACAGCGAGAAGACGATGGTGGCGATCCCGAAAATAAGCACCGCAAGCAGCATCTTCTTGCCGACATCGCTCTGCAGCGGCCGGCGTGCCAGCCAGATCGACATGGCAAGCGCGCCGATCGCCGGCGCGGCGCGCAGCAGGCCGAGCCCCCAGGGTCCGGCATGCAGGATATCGCGCGCAAACATCGGCAGCAGCGCCGTCGCACCGCCGAGTAGCACGGCAAAGAGATCGAGCGAGATCGTGCCCAGCATGATCGGCCGGCTTTTGATGAAGGAAACGCCGGCAAAGACGGAACTCAGCGCCACCGGCTCACGCGACGAAGGCTGTTCCCGTTCGACCCTGATCGAAATGACGTTGATGCTCGCAATGACGTAAAGCACGGCCGAAACGGCAAACGGCGCAACCGGGCTGATGCCGTAGAGCAGGCCGCCAAGCGATGGCCCGATGATGAAGGCAGTCTGCATCATCGAGGTGGAGGTGGCGATGGCAACCTGCAGCAGCGAAGACGGCACGATGTTAGGCAGCAGCGCCGCCATCGTCGGACGCTCGAAGGCCGTCGCCGCGCCCATGACGGCAACGGCGGCCAGAATGCCGGCGGGACCTATCCAATGCAGCCAGACGGCCACGGCGAGAACCAGCGCGGTCAGTGCCTCGATCAGCTGGCAGGCAAGGCCGATGCGGCGCCGATCGAACCGATCGGCGACATGTCCGACGACAAAGGTCAGGATGACCATCGGCAGAAATTGGCAGAAGCCGACGAGGCCAAGGAAAAAGGCGCTATGGGTCTGGTCATAGATCATCCAGCCCATGGCAACCGTGACAGACTGAAAGCCTATCGAGGAAAAGACGCGCGATGCAGCGAATGAACGATAGCCGGGGTGACCGAGCACGCTTGGCCGGTCAAGATTCTGCAGGGTATCCATGAGCCTTCTTCGCCTGCCGGCATGGACGCACGCAGACACGCTTCTCGACAGTCGGAAATTCTAAGATCCCCTGCTCTGCCTGAACGCCTCGCCTGTCAATCCTGTTTTTGCCGCAGTTGCAAATTCATCGCGAACGACAGATCAAATCGCGGTGAAGACGGGCTGAGCAGATCCCGCTTGGCCTCGATCGACCAGATGGACGTCAATTCCGACGCAATTGCATCGATCAGCTTCGCAACATCATTGCCCGCCGATTCGTGCAGCGCCTCCGCGACGATCAATACCGAGCGCGTATCGTCGCGCACGGCCGACAGGCCGCTTTGCCGATTGGTCCACCGGCGGGCATGGGCGTGCCCGGCCGCATCGGCAAAGATCACCTCCCCTGCGTCCGGATGCTCAATCTCGCCGGAAAAGGTCTGATAGGATTCGTTGCCAAGAGCATGCCGCACTTCGAGATCGCCGATATTTTCGAAAGATCGAAAACCGCTACCGGAATAGCAAACGCAATGGAGATCGCATTGCAGAGATCGACAAGCGGATGCAGCCGCGGCAGCGCCCCGTCCTGGCGAAACCGGCGCAGCAGCGCTTCGGATGCACAGCGATATTGCGTCGGCTTCAATCCCATTTTGGAAAAACCACGCCGCCATGCCTGGATTTCGGCCATCTCGCTTTCCGGACCTCTCGCCAACCGCTCCGTAGCGATCGCATGATATCCGGCGACCCGATCCTCGACATCGACAGTCGAGGCGACCCCCTGGACGGATAATACGCCGGCAACCAGCTCGGGAAACCCGCTCCACATTTCGTTCGAATGTCGGAAAAACATGGCACCTCCTTATAGGCATCTGCTTGGTGCGGCAGAAAACCCCGTCACCATCTTCCGGTCTTGAATAAAATTGCAGAAGCTTCAGCCGACAGCCGCAGCATAGGCGCCGGGAGAAACGCCGAAATTACGGACGAAGAGGCGCGTCATGTGGCTCTGATCGGAAAACCCACTGGCAAAGGCCGCTTCGGCCAGGGATGTGCCGGCCGCAATCAACCGGCGCGCTTCATGAATGCGGCGCTGCACGAGATAAGCATGGGGTGTCAGGCCGGTCGCTTTGGTGAAGGCACGCAGGAAGCGGAAGTGGCTCAAACCGCATAATTCCGCGAGTTCGGCAAGGGTCAGCGGCGCGGCGGAATCATCATCGATCCGATCCCGCGCCCGACTGATAACCGCGGGAACGGCATCCTCACGCAAGGTGCGCGATCCCTCGCGCATCACGGCTGCAAGGAGCGACAGCAGCAGCCCATCCCTCAGGAAGGCATTCTCGGCCCTGTCCTCGATCAGAAGCGAAAACAGCGTTTTGAAATGCACGGCCATCGCGCCGTCGCGGATGACAGGCGACGGGAACTCGACGGCACCGAACCTGCCTTCCCCCACATCGCGCAACAGATCGCGGATCAGCCGAGGATCGAAATAGAGCATAGACCATGCGCGGCTCTCGCCGACGGGCAAGCCGTCGTGAACCTCGTTCGGATTGACGCTGATAACATCGCCGGCCTCCGCCTGCACCGTCCCTCGCCCGCTAAGCGATGTCTGCGCGCCGGCTTCGATGATGCCGATGCCGAACTGGTCGTGCGTGTGCTTGGGAAAGCTATGGCCGGTTTCGGCCCGCACCGCCTCGACGCCGGCAAGGCGGGAGCGATATATTCTGAATTGGCCGGATTTCATCCGCGTCGCTTTCCCATGCCGCCAATATCGCCGCGCCAGCAATGGCATTACATTCGGGCGGCAATGTTGCGTACCCGCAAACAAGAAGCAAGGCTAAGCGCCTTCCATTTTATTGTCATTCCCCGCCGTCGCCAACGCCGCCTCTGTGTTGCCGGCGACGGCAGCTGGCAGCGGCGTGCCGCGCTTGCGCTCCCGCGCCAATGTCAGCAGGCCGGAAAAGATGATGAGGATGATGCCGAAAGCCATCGGCATGTCAATGCTGTCGTTGAACAGCAGATAGCCGAAAGCGATCGCCCAGAGCATCTGGCTATATTGCGGCGGCGCAACCAGGTTGGCGGGCGCCATCTGGGCGGCGGTCAGCAGCAGAACGCTGCCGAATGCGCCAAGCAGACCATAGCTTGCAAGGAATATCCACTGCGCGGGCGTCGGCATTGTGATTTCGGAGAGCATGAGGAAGCCGCTGACGACGAGCGTTCCGAAAAGACCTGCCCCATAAAGAGAGATGCGCTTCTCCTTCGAGCCGAGCGCGCGATTGATGACGATGGAGATTGCCGCTGCAAGGCCGCCGATCGCCGCGCAGAGGTGGCCGATGGAAAGCTCGCGGAAGCCGGGCCGCAGGACGATCAGCACGCCGATGAACCCGAGAATGACCGCCGTCCAGCGCTGCCAGCGCACGTCCTCCTTGAGAAAGATCACCGAGAGAATGGTCACGAAGGACGGCAGCAGGAAGAGCAGCGCAAAGGCTTCCGCCATCGGCAGCTTAGTGAAGGCGACAACGGAGCAGATCGAGCCGGTCGCGCCGCAGACGAAGCGCAGCAGCCACAAGGGACGGTTCGACGTCCTCGCCATATCGAGCCAGCCATCCTCCCGCTTCTTCAGAAACGGCACGGCGGCAAAGCCGAACAGGGCGCCGATGAAGGCGACCTGATAGGACGGAATCACCCCGTGCAGGATCTTGATCGAGGCATCACTGAAGGCGAAGACCGCATAGGACGCGAATGCCACAAGGACACCACGCAGGGCAGAACGGCCCGCGGCCGCAGAGCTGGAATCGGCTGCAATCGAAGACATCGGAAACTTGAGAAAACTGCGACGGGAGGACACTGAATCAGTGAGATGCGGACAATTGTATGATGAAATGGCCCGAATTTCGATCGGGTTGGGAATAAACTATTGTTTCAGCCGTACGTTTGAGGCGATCCAGCCAATCAATTTCCAAGAAAGCCCAGCTTGTCGAGCTGGCTCGGAGGGACCCGCCCCCTAACAGTATAGGAAAAGGCGGTAACCTTCAGTGCATCGCTATCGACTTCGCAGGTGAATGCCACCCTCTGCCAGCCATCGGGAGTCTGTACGGCGACGCCGTCACCAAAGGCGCTTACATCGGAAATCATCGCCTGAGACAGCGCCGAGTTGTAATAACCTATAGCGTGGAGATCGTAACCAAACTGCAGTTTTTCCTCAGAGTTGCAGAGGTAACGCACCCGCTCACGCCGAGGCAGCTTCTTCCAGGCATCGTAGTCACTCTTCGACAGACGCGCCATTTCGGCACCCGAATAAAGCTTCTTGGCCTGAACAGCCCGCTTCGGCAGGAGTGATTTAGGCCGCGGCAGCTCGGTAACCAAGGCAGTGCCGCTCGCCGGATCACCTTGACTGCTCGAAGCGGACTGGTTCTGGGCACCCTGCTGCGATGGAGAGGGCTTGACCGCCGGAACGACGATCTGTAGCGGGACTTTGGCCTCATCCTTCGCCTGCTCCGCAGGGCGGTGCTCCTGTGGATCGGCGGATGGTGATTGTACAGCCGCTTGCGCCTGCGGATCATTCCGATCGGTCGATGGAGTCTGCGGCTGCGCTACCTGCGAGTCCGAAGGCTCGTTTGTGGCAAGAACATCGGGCGCTGTGGAGGATGCTTTGGCGGTCGACTCACTTGCGGGCGGCTGGGCGGCATTCACTTGCTGGTCTTTGGCGTCAGCTTGCTGCTGGGCTTGTTGCGCGGCCTGAGCCTCTGCCTGGGCCTGGGCTGCTGTCTGAGCCTCTGCCTGCTGATCGGCCGCAGCATCGTTCGGAGGTGTTGAAGGGGTATCGTCCTTCGACTGTTCCGAAGCATCTGCCTGCTGCGTAGTGTTTGCGTCTTTCTGATCGCCCTTGATGTCCGGAAGCGGAGTCTCAGTCTCAGTCGCAGAGGGCTGCTGCTCCACCTTACCGGCGGGCCTGTCAGCGCCGGGATCGTCAGAATTCGGCCCAGACTTCGCCTGCTCCACAGGCTTATCGGCCTTTGCCTCATCCGGTTTGGCCGGAGGCTTCTCCACTGCCTCTTTGCCCTGAGGGTCGGATTGCTTTGGCGGCTGTTCGTCCGACTTCTTTCCCTGAGGCCGTTCCGGCGTGTCCTGGGCTTGAGCCATGTCCTGCGCAGGCTTCTCATCCGGTCTTGGCGTCGGCTTTGGAGGCTGGTCGGGCTTGTCGTTCGCCTTCGTCGCCAGTTCCTGCTTTTCCTCCTGCTGCGGCACCAGCTCGACATTGACGCTCTGCTCGGGCTTCGCCTCGGGCGGCGCGGGAAATAGCGGCAGCAGAAAGATCGCGACGAACAGGACGTGCAGAAGGATCGACAGGACAAAGCCCGGCCTTATCTCCTTATCCCGTTTTTCCGCAACCTTTTCCATCGTTCAGCGGAAGGCGCGCGAAGAAAAAGCAATCAAGAGGGCATAGCGCATCGATTCATTCGATCCTTACCAGCAAACAGATCAGAAGACGTTCAAGCCGCCGACATATGGTGTGTGGCAAGACGCCCCAAAAGAGGCTGTCGTCAAAATCGAACTTGTCAGGCCTCCGTGCGATCTGCAATGCCGCAAAAACAAACCTGCGTGATCGCGCGGCGCAAAGACGGTCGCGTCCACCGCTAGAAGAACTCGTCCAGCAGCTGATAGTAAGCCATTTTTTCTGCCTGCGGTTCGAAATCGCCATAAGTCTTCAAAAACTCGGCAACCAATTCCTTCCCGAAATTGTATTCGATGCTACCGCAGGCAAGCGCGATATCCTGATGACGATCGGCAACGCCGAGACGGCCGCAATCGATATAGCCGCTGAATCTATCACCGTCGGCCATGAAATTCGGAAGGCAGGCATCGCCATGGGTGACGACGAAATCCTCCGTTGATGGTCTCTTGGCCTGAAGCTCACGGAAAAGATCCTCCGCCGGCCTTCCCAGCCGGGCCTCGTCGAAATCGTCCTCATCGACGCGGCCGGCGAGCAAGCGTACCCTTGCCGTGCCAATTCTGCTCTCCAGTCGATGATCGAAGGGACAGGCGGCAATGTCGACAGCGTGCAATCGCCGCAAAGAGTCGGCCAAAAGCCGCACCCGCTCGAGCGGCTGCAACCGCTCCGCGCTGACGAGATCGCTGCCTGAAAGAGCGCTCATCAAAAGCCATTCACGTTCGCCGTCCTTCTCGTGGGCAATGACATTCGGGCAGGCAAGGCCCTGCGAGGCAAGCCATCGCAGTCTGGCAACCTCGCCGGTCAGCTCACCCAAAGGATCGGTGGGCTCGGTCTTGAGATAGACCGGCGCGCGCCCGTTGGCCTCAAGCCTAAAGACATGCGCCGAGGAACGGCCGAGCGCATCTTGCCGCCATTCATATCCGGCCAGCAGATCGCGCAGCCGGACAGGAAGGGACGTCTCCATGAATTGCGGCTTGCCGGCCATAATCGGCTCCTCGAATTTGATATTGCCAATGAAAAGCCCGGCTCGCTTTCGCGAACCGGGCCTTGTTTCGTAAACTGTCGATGCCGGCTTGCGCCAGACCTCAGCTGTCGAGGAAGCTTCTGAGCTTGCGCGAACGGCTCGGATGCTTGAGCTTGCGCAGCGCCTTTGCCTCGATCTGACGGATACGCTCGCGTGTAACCGAGAACTGCTGGCCCACTTCTTCGAGCGTGTGGTCGGTGTTCATGCCGATGCCGAAACGCATGCGCAGAACGCGCTCTTCGCGCGGCGTCAGCGATGCCAGAACGCGGGTCGTGGTTTCGCGCAGGTTCGCCTGAATGGCGGCGTCGATCGGCAAAAGCGCATTCTTGTCCTCGATGAAATCGCCGAGATGCGAATCTTCTTCGTCGCCGACAGGGGTTTCGAGCGAGATCGGCTCCTTGGCGATCTTCAGAACCTTGCGCACCTTTTCGAGCGGCATGGCGAGCTTTTCGGCCAGTTCTTCCGGCGTCGGCTCGCGGCCGATTTCGTGCAGCATCTGGCGCGAGGTCCGAACGATCTTGTTGATCGTTTCGATCATGTGCACCGGAATACGGATGGTGCGTGCCTGATCGGCGATCGAACGGGTGATCGCCTGACGGATCCACCACGTCGCGTAGGTCGAGAACTTGTAGCCGCGGCGATATTCGAACTTATCGACCGCCTTCATCAGGCCGATATTGCCTTCCTGGATGAGGTCGAGGAACTGCAGACCGCGGTTGGTGTACTTCTTTGCGATGGAGATGACGAGGCGCAGGTTGGCTTCGACCATTTCCTTCTTGGCGATACGGGCTTCGCGTTCGCCCTTCTGAACCATGTGAACGATGCGGCGGAATTCCGAGATAGAAATGCCGGTTTCGGTCGCAAGGTTCTGGATTTCCTGGCGGATATCCCGAATGGTGGTGTTTTCGGCCCTGGCGAATTCCTTCCAGCCGCGAGCGGCCAGATTGCCGATCGACTTCATCCAGTTCGGATCGAGTTCGGCACCCTGATACTGTTCCAGGAAGCTGTCGCGCTTGACGCCGTAGGATTCGGCAAGGCGCAGCAGGCGGCCCTCGTTTTGCACGAGACGCTTGTTGATGTCGTAGAGCTGCTCGACGAGAGCGTCGATGCGGTTCTGGTTCAGCGACAGAGACTTGACCGACTTGACCAGCTCATCCTTGAGTTCCTTGTAACGGCGCTCCTGTGCGGAAGACAGCGTACCGGAAGCCGACAGGCGCTGTTCGACCTGCTGGTCCTGCAGCTTGCGCAGCTTCTTGTAGGTTTCGGCAATGGTGTCGAGCGTCGTCATGACCTGCGGACGAAGCTCGGCTTCCATGGCTGCCAGGGAGAGGCTGGATTCGTCTTCGTCCTCTTCCTCTTCCTCGATCGGCAGGCCCTCGCCGCCGACATTGGTGATGTCGTCGTCGGAGGAACCGCGGCCGCGGCGTGCCTTTTCCTTTTCCTCGGCAGCCTTACGGTCAGCCTCGATCTTCTCGGGGCTCTGGAACTGCGGGGCAGCCTTGGCTTCGGGGCCGGAATAAGTGGTTTCGAGGTCGATGATCTCGCGCAGCAGCGTGGTGCCTTCGTTGAGTTCGTCGCGCCAGATAATCAGCGCCTGGAACGTCAACGGGCTCTCACAGAGGCCGCCGATCATGGTTTCGCGGCCAGCCTCGATGCGCTTGGCGATCGCGATTTCACCTTCACGCGACAGAAGCTCCACGGAACCCATTTCGCGCAGATACATGCGCACCGGGTCGTCCGTTCGGTCGGTCGGCTCTTTCTTCTTGGCGGTCGCAAGCGCGGAACCCGTCGAAGGGGCAAGCTCGCCGCCTTCGCTATCGTCGTCGCCGCCGGCATCGTCGTCGTCGCCCGCTGCGGCGCCGGCCTCTTCGACGTCCTCATCTTCGATAACGTTGATGCCCATGTCCGAAAGCATGGCCATCGTGTCTTCGATCTGTTCGGACGTCACTTCTTCGGACGGCAGAACGGCGTTGAGCTCGTCCATCGTCACGTAGCCGCGCTTCTTCGCGGCCTTAATCATCTTCTTGACCGCGTCGTCGGAAAGATCGAGAAGCGGGCCGTCGGAGGTGCCGTCGCGTTCGACTTCAGCTTCTTCGTTCTCTTTGACCTTTGTTGCCATCTCTATATCGTCGCTTTCCCTGACGCTGCAAACTTACACGCGGTGAAACAATCACTCTGGCTGGCGCGCCCCGCACCAGCCGCGACTCACCGACGAACACCTAACGGAATGACCTTTAATGCCCGATTAACCACGATCACCGCTACCGGAGTGCAAAGCTGGATTGCGTTTGGATTTCCGGCCATGGTATTAGGTGATCCGCTTGATCCAGTTTACCGTTCTTTCCGAATTCAAACGGTGATTCCCAGAATTTTAGTTCCCGTCAAGCTTTTCCAGCAAAAAAGCCCGTTAAATATGCGAAAAAGCCTTATCCACAGGCTTCGCACGCCGCAATTAATTGTTTCCCGTATTTAGGAAGTCCCCGCGCGATGACAAGAGCGTCCTGAACAAAGCCTCACTTTTCCAGCATCGGCAGGTATTGCCGACGCCGCAAGTGTGTCCAAACCGCATCAATTCCAGTCCATCACGACCTTGCCGGAATTGCCAGAACGCATTGCTTCGAAGCCATCGCGGAAATCATCGATGGCGATACGGTGGGTAATGAGTGGCGATACATCGAGTCCGCCCTGAACGAAGGCGATCATCTTGTACCAGGTCTCGAACATCTCGCGGCCGTAGATGCCCTTCAGGTTCAGCATCTTGAAGATGACCTTGTTCCAATCGATCTCGAAACCGGCCGGCGCGATGCCGAGAATGGCAATTTTGCCACCATTGTTCATCTTGTCGATCATGTCACGGAAGGCGGGAGCCGCGCCCGACATTTCCAGCCCGACGTCGAAACCCTCGGTCATGCCGATGGATTTCATGACATCGGCGAGGTTTTCCTTGGAGGCGTCGACGACGTAATCGATGCCGACCTTACGGGCAAGTGCCAGCCGGGTCGGATTGATGTCGGTGATGACGACCTTGCGCGCGCCGCAGCGCTTGGCGACCATGGCTCCCATGATGCCGATCGGCCCTGCGCCGGTGACGAGCACGTCTTCGGCGACCAAATCGAAGGACAGAGCGGTATGGACCGCATTGCCGAACGGATCGAAGATCGCGGCAATCTCATCCGGGATGTCGTCGGGGATCGGCACGACGTTGGATTCGGGAATGCAGACGAATTCGCCGAAGGAGCCGGGGCGGTTGACCCCGACTCCGAGCGTGTTACGGCAGAGATGGCCCCTGCCCGCCCGGCAGTTTCGGCATTTGCCGCAAACGATATGGCCTTCGCCCGAGACGCGCTCGCCGACGTGATATTTCGTAACGGCAGAACCAATCTCGGCAATCTCGCCGCAGAATTCATGGCCGACGACCATCGGTACGGGAATGGTCTTCTGCGCCCATTGATCCCAGTTCCAAATGTGGACGTCCGTGCCGCAGATCGCCGACTTCTTGACCCGGATCAGGACATCGTTCGGCCCGACTTCGGGAACCGGGACATGTTCCATCCACAGTCCGACTTCCGGCCTGGCTTTGACCAAAGCTTTCATCATGTTCGACATTCGCATTTTCCTTTTGGCGCTCTCCGAGGCCCGATTTCCCCTTCTCCCCAGCGGGGAGAAGGGGGGCTGCGCTAAATAATCCCAAGCTCTCTGCCCGCTTCCGCAAAGGCTGCAATCGCCCTTTCGACATCCGCCTTCGAATGGGCAGCCGACATCTGCGTTCGGATGCGCGCCTGCCCCTTGGGCACCACGGGAAACGAAAAGCCGATGACGTAGACACCCTTCTGCAGCATGAGCGCTGCCATGTCCTGCGCGAGTTTCGCGTCGCCGAGCATGACGGGGATGATCGGGTGATCGGCGCCGGCGAGCGTGAAGCCGAGTTTGGTCATCTCTCGGCGGAAGAGTTCGGCATTGCCCTGAAGCCGCGTCCGCAGCTCACCGCCGTTCTCGATCAGATCGAAGACCTTCAGCGAGGCCGCGGCGATGACCGGTGCCAGGGTGTTGGAGAAGAGATAGGGCCGTGAACGCTGCCGCAACCACTCGACGATCTCGCCTCTGGCCGAGGTATAGCCGCCCGAAGCCCCGCCCAGCGCCTTGCCGAGCGTACCGGTGATGATGTCGATGCGGCCTTCGACACCGCAATATTCAGGCGATCCTCTGCCGTGTTCGCCGACGAAGCCGACGGCATGGCTATCATCGACCATGACCATTGCGCCGTATTTTTCAGCCAGATCGCAGACGCCGCCGAGATTGGCGATGATGCCGTCCATGGAGAAGACACCGTCGGTGGCGATCAGCTTGAAGCGGCTGCCTTCAGCCTTCTTCAGCTCTTCTTCAAGCGCCGCCATGTCGTTATTGGCATAGCGGAAGCGCTTGGCCTTGGAAAGCCGCACGCCGTCGATGATTGAGGCATGATTGAGGGCATCCGAGATGATGGCATCCTCTTCCGACAGCAGCGTCTCGAACAGGCCGCCATTGGCATCGAAGCAGGAAGAATAGAGGATCGTCGCCTCCATGCCGAGGAAGGCCGAAATCCGCGCCTCGAGCTGCTTGTGCTCTTCCTGCGTGCCGCAGATGAAGCGAACCGAGGCCATGCCATAGCCATAGCGGTCGAGCGCCTTCTTCGCGGCTTCGGCAAGCTCTTCGTTGTCGGCGAGGCCAAGATAATTGTTGGCGCAGAAATTGAGAACGCGCGCACCGCCGAGCACGGCGATCTCGCCGGACTGCTTGGAGGTGATGACGCGCTCGGCCTTGTAGAGGCCGGCTTCCTTGAGGCCAAGAAGTTCGTTGCGCAAATGGGATATGAACGCAGAGGTCATGGTCGCATTCCGATGCTGGTCACGGTGCCTAATCAATCAAGAAATAACATAGGATCTGGGCTCTTGCTGCATCCGGCAGCGGCAAAAATGCGCAACACCGTGACGCCGGCGCGATAGAGCGCGGTTTCGATATTATCTGCCAAACCGAACTCGGAGACGGACGCCGGCTCCTTCGTCAACAGCCATGCCTGCCCGTCAGTGGCGGCATGACCGTGCGGATGTAACGTGCCGAGAGCCCAGTCAGGCATATTACCGGCTGGTGAATTCTGAAATCACAGCGAGGAACGCTTCGCCATAGCGCTCAAGCTTTGACTGCCCGACACCGGAAATCTCAAGCAGGGCCTTGCGGCTGCCCGGCCGCTCGGTCGCAAAGGCGATCAACGTCGTGTCCGGGAAGACGACATAGGGTGGCACGCCCGATTCCTTGGCGATCCGGGTGCGTTCGGCGCGCAGCGCATCGAAGAGAAGTTGGTCCTCGCCGGCAAGACCGTGGGCCTGTTTCTCCGGCCGTCCCGCCTTCTTGCCGCGACGGCCGGGCTCGAGCCTGTCCTTGCGGAAGAAGACCTGCCGCTCGCGCTTGAAAACGGCCCTCGCCTGCTCTTCGAGCTTCATGGCGCCGAAGGCGGTGTGATCGATGCTGATGAAGCCGTTTGCCAACAATTGCCGGAAGATCGACTGCCAGGTGCGGGAGGGAATATCCTTGCCCGCGCCGAAAACAGGCATGTCGACGTGGCCGAAGCGTTCAGTCTTCTCGTTGACCGTTCCCATCAGCACGTCGATGACGTGACCGGTGCCGAAACGCTCGCCGGTGCGGTAGACGGCGGCGAGCGCCTTGATGGCCGCTTCCGTGCCGTCCCAGGTCTCGACCGGCTTGAGACATGTATCGCAATTGCCGCAGCCGCCGCCATGCACTTCACCGAAATGCGCAAGGATCGACTGCCGCCGGCATCCCGCCGTTTCGCAAATGGCGAGCAGTGCATTGAGCTTTGCACGCTCGACGCGTTTGATCTCCTCGGATGCGCCACCTTCATCGATCATGCGCCGCCGCTGGATGACATCGGCCATACCATATGCCATCCAGACATTCGAGGAGAGGCCATCGCGCCCCGCTCGTCCCGTCTCCTGATAATAGGCCTCCACCGATCCCGGCAGATCAAGATGCGCGACATAGCGCACATTCGGCTTGTCGATGCCCATGCCGAAGGCGACCGTCGCTACCAGACAAAGATCTTCCTCTTTCAGGAACGCATCCTGATTGGCGTCGCGAAGCGCCCGGTCCATGCCGGCATGGTAGGGAAGCGCGCGAATGCCCTGCCCGTTCAGCCATTCCGCCGTGTCCTCGACCTTGGCGCGCGAAAGGCAGTAGACGATGCCGCTATCGCCACGATGGCCGTCGAGAAACCGCAGCAATTGCTGGCGCGGCTGGTCGCGCTCGACAATCTCATAGGTGATGTTCGGACGATCGAAGCTGGTGGTGAAGACCTTGGCATCGTCAAGGGCCAGCCGCTCGATGATGTCGTCGCGGGTATGGGGATCGGCGGTTGCCGTCAGCGCGATGCGCGGCACGCCGGGAAAGAGTTCGGCAAGCCTGCCGAGATCGCGATATTCCGGTCGGAAGTCATGGCCCCATTGCGAGACGCAATGCGCCTCGTCGATCGCAAAGAGCGCGATCTTGACCCGCCCGAGCATTTGGCAAAAGCCCTCCGTCGCAACGCGTTCCGGCGTCACGTAAAGCAGATCGAGTTTGCCCGAGGAAATGGCGCGATAGACATCGCTCGCCTCTTCGCGCGACAGCGACGAATTCAAGGCGGCAGCCCGGATGCCGAGCTGCTTCATCGCCTCCACCTGATCCCGCATCAGGGCGATCAGCGGAGAGACGACGATGCCGATGCCGTCGCGGCAAAGCGCCGGGATCTGGAAGCACAGCGACTTGCCCGCCCCGGTCGGAAACAGCACAACGGCATCGCCGCCGGAAACGACATGCTCCACAACCTGCTGCTGCTTGCCGCGAAAGGCGGAATAGCCATAGACGCGCTTCAGGATGTCGAGCGGCGCCGGCGCACCCTTGCGCTCGCCGAACAATGCGTCGTCTGCGGAAAATCGCGGCTCTTGTCTTTCAGGCTGAAGCATCTATTCCCTATTTTCCAGCGGCACCTTTGACACGGCCGGAAAGCACGCCGAAGCCATCGATGATCGCTTCCTGATTTTCCAGCCGAAGCGCCTCAAGCTGCACTTCCTGCAAGGCGCGAATCAACGGCTCTATCGCGTCACCGTCGCCTTCTTCGGTGGCCTCGGCAATAGCGCCCTCCAGCTCGATCTTGTGCCACCGCAACGCCTTCGAACGCTTATGGAGCGCAAGGGCCTGGCGATAGCCCTCGCGCGCGTCCTCCATCGCGGCCGCCTCCGTAGCCGTCCACAGGCGTGCATTGCGGACCTGCTGTTCAAGGCTTTTCAGCAATGCGCCGAAATCCTGTTCTTCCAGCTGCTCCACCAAACGCTCACGCACCAGCTGAGGTCCGACGAGCGTAGCGGCCACTCCGAGAACCGCCGACCAGAGGCGCTGCAATTCACGGCTGTCGTAATCGATGGCGGCGATCTCGTCATATTCGTCCTGCAGCAGCGCCGGATGGTTGACGATGGTCAAAGCGAGCACGCTTTCGCGAAGGCTCGGAATATCCTGATGCCCCTTGATCATGCTCGAGCGCGTCAAACGATCGGTCGCCGTCGTTGCCACCGGGACACCGGCGCGTGCCTGTCCGCCTCGGCCCGCGAAGGCGCGGCCATTGCCGTCACGGGAAAAACCACGCCTTTGCTGGCCTCCGCCCCGCTGGAACTGCGGCTGGAAAAGCCCGTTCAGCCGCTCGCGCATATTCTGCTGATAATGGCGGCGCACATCTTCGTCGACGATAACGGACACGATGCGCCGAAGCCGCGCCTCCAGCTCCGCCCGCGCTTCAGGCGTCTCGAACGTGCCGCTGCCGGCCTCCCTCGTCCAGATCAGATCGGCCAGCGGCTTTGCCTGCGCCAGCACCTTGTCGAACGGCGCGCGCCCATCCTGCCGCACGAGATCGTCTGGATCCTTGCCATCGGGCAATAGCGCAAAGCGCACGGTGCGGTTCGGTTTGATATGCGGCAATGCGAGATCGGCAGCCCGGTTGGCGGCGCGAATGCCGGCACCATCGCCATCGAAGCAGAGCACCGGCTCCGGCGTCATCTTCCAGAGAAGATCGAGCTGGCTCTCCGTTAGAGCCGTGCCGAGCGGCGCAACCGCATTCTCGATGCCGGCCTGATGCAGCGCGATGACATCCATATAGCCTTCGACAGCGATGATGGTGCCGGCACCGTCGGCCCCTTGGGCGGCGCGGCGGGCGCGGGTAAAATTATAGAGTACATTGCCCTTGTGAAAGAGCTCGGTCTCGTTGGAATTCAGATATTTCGCCGGCGCATCCGGCGACATGGCGCGCCCGCCGAAGGCGATCACCTTTTCTCGTGACGACAGGATCGGAAACATGATGCGATCACGGAAGCGATCGTAGGAGACCGGCACGTTCTCATGAACGACGAGGCCGCAGGCCTCCATCTGCTCCTTCAGCACGCCCTTGCCCGCAAGATGCTCCTTCAACGCGTTGCGGCTGTCGGGCGAATAGCCCAAGCGGAAGGTCTCGATGGTGCGGCCGCTGAGGCCACGGTCGCGCAGATAGGCTCGTGCCCGTGCGCCGTTGGCGGTCTGCAGCTGGTCCTGAAAGAACTGGGTCGCCATCTCCATGACATCGAGCAGCGACGTCCGTTCCTTCTCCCTCTTGGCCTCCACCGGATCGGCAACGGGCATCGGAACGCCGGCCATATCGGCAATCTGCTGCACCGCTTCCGGAAAGCTCAAGCCCTCCAGCTCGGTCAGAAAGCGGAAGTGATCGCCGGTCACGCCGCAGCCGAAACAATGATAGCGCCCCTTGCGATCCTCGCAGTGGAAACTCGGCGATTTCTCGCCATGAAAGGGGCAGCAGGCCCAATAATCGCCGCGTGGCACATTGGTCTTGCGCCTGTCCCAAGTCACACGACGGCCGATCACGTCCGAAATCAAAACGCGGTCGCGAATCTCGTCGAGAAACGTATTGGAAAATCGCATGGCTACCTCTGGCTCACCCCATATAAACAGGAATGTCGGGCATTGCCACGACGACAGGACCTCCTCCCACTGTATTCACAGCTCCCTGTGCATGATCGCGATTTCACTTATCCGATCACAACTCCGTGAACACTGCCGCGAACCGATCCGTACCCGCGTCGTAATTCGGCGCTTCATTCGGCCCATCGGCTGCGTCGAAACACCCCCTCGATCGGGATCGGGCAGGCTCCTCCGGGATAATTGGAGTAACTGTTTCGTGCGCAAAAATCCGCGAGAAAGCAAAGACTTGCACAGCCTTTGGTGGATAGGAGCAAGAGAAATCAGCCATCATGACAATCAATGGATGCAGAATGGTCGCCCTCGGGCAACACGATGAGACGGCACATTTGCGGCATGGTTCGTAAGCCAAACATTATTTTTTTGTAATTTGATTGTTGATGTGCACCGCAATAGCGTCCTCCTTGCGGGACGAGACAAGCCGGCGAAGAACTTCTTCGTGACGCGACATGCCGAGACGCCCCGACGAACGGGAAGCCGCCAGGTACATGGCTTTCAGTTTAGGAGAGGAAATGCGCATTCTTATCGTACCATTGGCTGCCGCAGCCATGTTTGCCACAGCTACCTACAGCTCGGCGACGATGAATGACGGCGCCGGCGAAAAGAATGTGCTCTATGCCGGTGCGGGATATCAGCTGCCGGCGGATATGAAGGTCCCTGCTCTTACGGCAGGCGTAAAAGTTCAAATGTCCGAATTCCCGGCGCAACCGCTGGCTCTGCCTCAGGAAATCAGGATCATCAGATAAGTTCACCAGATACTCAGGTGGGGCACCATCCCTACCCCCGGCGCCGCCCCACCTGAGTGCCTTTGCAATAGACGTTTGATTTTTTGGGCCCCACCCTGCGTCATCAAACGCCTGCAAAGCGCAAGAAGGCAGGAGCTCCCCCAGCTCCTGCCTTCTCTAATTTTACGGCCGCCGCAGATTTCGTGACTGCGGGATTGATGAACACCGCTGCGCAGCACGCTGTTCCGCCGGCGCAAGTATCTTGACGCAACGGCCTCGATGGATATTTTTTATTATCCAAGCATATGCGATCTTATTAATTATCTCTTCAGAAATTTGAATTTTTGCTCAGTTCACCGGAGACGGCACATGTCTTTATCCGCAAAGGAACTTGCTCAAGACCCTGATTTTTTTACAGAGATCCTCAACTATACACGCGAGATCATATCGACATATGGTGAAAATCAGGACGCGTGCTCTGCTTTTGCTTCCCAACAGCGCTGGTTGATGGCGCTTGCCGGTTTTGCCCTATATTGCGGCGGCATCGACGGAGAACCGCCTGGCGTCCACGCCAATCGCTTTGTCACCTATATCGTCGAACACGAAATCGCCAGCCACAATACCGCGCTCAGCTTCATTCAAGAAATGCTGGCGCTCGGCTTCCTGCGCTACCTGCCGATTGCAGGAGATCGACGGGCGCGTCCTATGGAACCGACCGAAGAAGCCGCAAAACAGCTGGCAAAGTGGATCAGCCTTCATCTCTGCGTGCTGGATCGCCGGGACGGCGGCAAACGCAACGCGCTGTTTGCCAAGCGACCGGAGCTCATCGGCGTGCTGCAGCCAGCCATTTCCGTCGGCATCATAGAAAGTGACGGTCTCCGCCATCCAGGAAAAACATTCGATCTCTTCACCTTGGCAAACTCAGGCGGCATCATCATGGACTACCTGATCTCCCGTGTCGGGATGATCAGTCCGGCAACGCAGAAAGCGATCGTCGGGCGCGTCGCATTCACCGATATCTGCCACCGCTTCCATATTTCGAGAACGCACGCAAAGCGACTCATGAACAGGGCCGTCGCAATGCAAAGCGTGGGATGGACGGGATCGCCCGGGCGAAGCCAGCTCTGGCTCTCCGGCGGCTTCATCCAGGAATATCGCAATTTTCAGGCGGAGAAGTTCACTATCATCGAGGCTGCCTGGGAAAGCACTCTCGGCCCGCGGCGGCGCACGCCGCGGGCAAGGCAAGCCTTTACTTCAGCAGTTCCTTCAAGATAGCCGAAGCCTTGGCGAAATCCATCTGTCCGGCATAGCGCTCGCGCAGAGCAGCAACGCACTTGCCCATATCCTTCAGGCCCTGCGCGCCTAGCTCCGCGACGATCGCGACGCAGATCTCGCGCACCTTTTCTTCGGAAAGCTGCTCAGGCATGAAGCCTTGTATGACGGCAATCTCCTCGCGCTCCTTGTCGGCCAGCTCGGGACGGCCGCCATCGATATAGATCTTCACCGATTCCTCGCGCTGCTTGATCATCTTGGCGAGCAGCTGCAGGATTTCGTCCTCGCTCGCCTGCTCCTTGCCGAGACCGCGATTGGCGATGTCCTTGTCCTTGATGGCTGCAAGGATGAGGCGCACGGTCGAGAGCTTCGCCGTATCCCTTGCTTTCATGGCGTCCTTCTGGGCGTTGGAAAGGGTTTCGCGGATCATATCTGTACTCCTTGAAGCAGGCCGGCGACGATCGATCGGCCTCTTATTCCATGTTGTCTGTCTCTTAGACCATCAGCGTCGATCAATGCAATTGCGTCAAACCGGCAGAAACGGCGCGAATTCCCCCGCCGGAAAGCAAAAGCGTGCATTGACCGGCCCGCCTTGTTTGGCTATGTCCATCACCTGCACATAAGATCGATAGGAAGATCTCAAGCCGCGACCTCAGTCGCCGGCTGTATCTTGCTACAACATGGCGGAGCCGACGGTCTCTTCAAGGACGTGCTCGACGCCGGAAACGGGATGATTATGACCGCTACAGCCCCATGGACCACTGAAAAGCCGACTGCTCTTCTCGTTCTTGCCGATGGCACCGTGATCGAAGGCAGGGGTATCGGCGCAACGGGCAAGGTCCAGGCCGAAGTCTGCTTCAACACGGCGCTGACGGGTTACGAAGAGATCCTGACCGATCCCTCCTATCTCGGCCAGATCGTTACCTTCACCTTCCCCCATATCGGAAATGTCGGCACGAACGACGAAGATATCGAAGACCTGACGCCCGCCGCCCGCCACGGCGCCGTCGGCGTCATCTTCAAGGCCGATATCACCGATCCCTCGAACTACCGCGCCGCCAAGCACCTCGACCAGTGGCTGAAAGCGCGCGGCATCATCGGCCTTTGCGGTATCGACACGCGGGCGCTGACCGCCTGGATCCGGGAAAACGGCATGCCGAACGGCGTGATCGCCCATGATCCGAACGGCGTCTTCGATATCGAACAGCTGAAGGCGGATGCCAAGGCCTGGAGCGGCCTCGAAGGTCTCGACCTAGCCAAGGTCGCCTCCTCCGGCCAGTCCTCGCAATGGTCGCAGACACCATGGGTCTGGAATGAAGGCTATGGCGAACTCGGCGCCGCCGACGCCAAGTACCATGTCGTCTGCCTCGACTACGGCGTCAAGCGCAATATCCTGCGCCTGTTCGCAGGCCTCGATTGCAAGGTAACCGTCCTGCCCGCGACCGCTTCGACCGACGAAGTGCTGGGCCTCAAGCCGGATGGCATCTTCCTCTCCAACGGGCCTGGCGATCCGGCTGCGACCGGCGAGTATGCCGTGCCTGTCATCAAGGACCTGCTGAAGACCGAAATCCCGCTGTTCGGTATCTGCCTCGGCCACCAGATGCTCGGCCTCGCACTCGGTGCCAGGACGGCAAAAATGCATCAGGGCCATCACGGCGCCAACCACCCGGTCAAGGACCACACAACGGGCAAGGTCGAGATCGTCTCGATGAATCACGGCTTCGCTGTCGACTCGAACTCACTGCCGGAAGGTATTGAGGAAACTCACGTTTCGCTCTTCGACGGCAGCAATTGCGGCCTGCGCGTCGCTGGCAAGCCGGTCTTCTCTGTTCAGCATCATCCGGAAGCATCTCCCGGCCCGCAGGACAGCCACTATCTCTTCCGTCGCTTCATCAATCTGGTACGCGAGAAGAAGGGGGAAGCGGCTCTGGCGGAACGCGCCTGATAAAGCCCATCACCTGATCATATGAAGAAGGCCCCGGATTGACGATCAATCCGGGGCTTTTCCTTGTGCATCAAGTTGGGAGGTCTTTTCGTCACATTGGGTTCAGGCGCTCCTGAAACTCACGCCTGAAGACGGCGCTGCTTGACCACGTCGAGCTCGCTCATCAGTATTTCCTCGAGGAACTCGAAATCGGATTGCCCGAACTCGACCAGGCCGAACCTCAACTTGTAGCCCCAATTCTTGTCCTGAGTGAAATCGAGCCAGCCTAGGAGAGGACGAAGCGGCTGTTCGGGCGCGTCCAGCCAGTCCACATCCTTGCGATAGGCCTTTCCGCAGCCCATTTCGGCAAGATAAGGCTCGCCCTCACGGACAAAGCCGATGGCAGTAAAGCTCTGAAAACCGTCCCTCTCGCCCATTTTGACAGATGGCGAGTAGTAAACGATGCCGTCTCCCGGCTTGATACGCTTCAACGGAGCTCGCTTGCCGTGGTTTACCTGCATGAAACCTTGCTGGCGCCCAATGCGCACATGCTCCGCGCTGGCCACTGCCAGCCAGTAGGATTTCTGCGCCGGCTCCGGCCGCCGGGACGATGTATTGGCGTGCGGCAGGAGGCGTACGGCCGCTCCGCGATTGATCTGATCTTCCCGGGGGAAAAGCGCGGCATCATTACGATTGCTTGCGTTGAATGTCATGATCGTCTCCCGTCTTTGGTATGAGACCGTCATAGACGACCATGCTGTCAATTTTTGTCAGCAGTCTTGCGAACCGACAATGAACTTTTTACGTCAGGCAGCTGCCTTTTCCGAACGCACCAAAATGTAAAAACGCGCGCACAGCATCGCCGCGGCAGAGGCAAGACCCAGCAGAAAGCCGAACCAGATGCCGATGCCGCCGAAGCCGAGCGGGAATGCCAGCAGCCAGGCCAGAAAGAAGCCGATCGGCCAATAGGCGATCAGCGCCATGATCATCGGCACACGCGCATCTTTCAGGCCCCGCAGCAGACCGCTGGCGATCGACTGCAATCCATCGACGAGCTGGAAGAGACCAGCCACCACGATCAGCGGTGCCGCATAGGCAAGAACCTTCGGTGCATCGGCCGAATGAATGTCGAGAAACCAGCTTCCGAGCCAGGATGGCGCTGTCGCAAAAAGGATGCTGCCGCACACCGCAATGCAGCACGAAACGATCACGACCACGATCGCCGCACGCTTCAGGCCAAGATGATCGCCCTGCCCGTGCGCGACTCCCACCCGCACCGTCGCCGCCTGACTGAGGCCAAGCGGGATCATGAAGGCGATCGACGCCCATTGCAGAGCGATGCCATGGGCGGCAAGCTCGATCGTGCCGATCTGCCCCATCAGCAGCGATGCCGCGGTGAACAGGCTGACTTCGGCCAGAACCGTGACGCTGATCGGAAAGCCGAGGCGGACGACATCCCATAGTGCGTGCCAGTCCGGCCGCCAGAACCGAACGAAAATCTCGTAGCGCCGCATGTCCTGATGGGCCTGCACGTAACCGACAATGAAGAGGAAGCCGGCTGTCTGCACCGCAACGGAAACGATTGCCGCACCATGCAGCCCCATGGCCGGCATGCCGAAATGGCCGAGCACGAGACTATAGGCGAGCACGGCATTCATGACCAGCATGGCTACGGTCACCTTCAGGATGACGCCGGCACGACCGATGGCGCTCACCAGCGCGCGGATAACATTGTAGAGCAGCCCCGGCAGCAAGGCGAAGTGACCGATATCGATATAACCGCTTGCAAGCTTTGCGACGTCCGGCTTCTGCCCCGCCGCCAGAAGGATTTCCTCGGAATAGAAGAAGGCAGGCTGCGCCACCAGCCAATAGGCCGTGACGACCCAAAGCCCCATGCGCAAGGCCCGCCGCACCGAGGCGGCGTCGCCCTTGCCGTAGGCCTGCGCCACCAGCGGCACGACCGCGATAGAGAAGCCCGAACCGAAAATCAGGATTGTGAACAGAAACTGCGCGGAAAGCACCATCGCAGCCAGCTGCTCGGCACCGAGCTGACCGACGATCATGACATCCGTGGTATTGATACCCAGCTGCGCCAGTTGCGCGCCGATCAGCGGTATGCCCAGCGCAAGCGTTGCGCGGACATGTGCAGACCACGAATTATCATTGTCATGCGCGAACGAGCGCGCAGGTACCGGGATATCCATAACGAAGACTCGATCTTTACAATCGCGCCAACCATCCTACCCAAGGGTGCGCGAGCCTGCCGCATTAACGCAACTTAGCTCAAAAAGCCAGCGGACAAGCCCACGATGCTAAAGAATTCATCAGAGTATCAAAATATCTGATGTTTTTTTAGGCCGCCTCGCCGGCTTGCGACCGGGCCACCGCTTTCGGCTCCGTCTTGCGAACCTTTGTCACAAGCACGACAAGCCCGGCGAAGACCAGAATTGCGCTCATGATGAAAGGCGCGCCGGCGAAGACGACCGGTGCGGCCGGTGCGATATAATACTGGAACAGATAAGGAAATAGCACCGGCCCGACGATGGCGGTAATGCTCGTCAAGCTGCCGAGCGCTCCCTGCAATTCGCCTTGCGCGGAGGGCGGAACCTTGCTGGCCGCAATGGAACGAAGCGGCGCATCCGCGACGTTTTCGATAACCGTCAGGACCACTACCACGTAGACCATCCATCCTTGCCATGCGAACGCATAGCCCATCAGGCCGAGGCAGGAAAATAACAGCCCGAGCAGTGCGGTCTTCCATTCGCCAAGCAGGGGCACGAGCCGCGGCAGAACAAGACCCATGACAATGGCAGCACCGATGCCGTAGACGCCGAGAGAAAAGCCGATCTGCCCCTCGCTCCAGTCATAGCGATAGGAGGTGACGAAGGCCCAGACCGCCGGATAGACGCCGTGCGCCAGCCAATTGAGGAACATCACGACGCAGACCCAGCCGGTGCCCTGGTAACGCCGCATCTGCCTCAAAGCACCGAAAGGATTGGCCCGCGCGATCTCGAACGGCCGGCGATGCTTGGCGTCCAGCGTTTCGGGCAGCAGGAAATAGGCGCCCGCGAAATTCAGGAACGCCAGAGCTGCCGCACCGTAGAAAGGCACGCGCGGGCCGAATTCGCCGAGAAAACCGCCAATGACCGGGCCAAGCACAAAGCCGACGCCGAAAGCCATGCCGATCAGACCGAAATTCTTCGCACGGTTCTCCTCGTTGCTGATATCGGCAATGTAGGCCGAACAGGTCGAAAAGCTTGCACCGCTGATGCCGGCAAGAATGCGGCCGACAAACAGCATCCAGTAGGAGCCGGCAATCGCGCAGATGAAATTGTCGATCGCGAAGGTCAGCACAGATGCAAGCAGTAGCGGCCGGCGGCCGAAACGATCACTCAGATTGCCGATCAACGGCGAAAACAGAAATTGCATGGCGGCATAGGCAAGCAGCAGCCACCCGCCCTCGGTTGCCGCCGTACTGACCGACGCGCCCGTCAGCTCTTCCAGGTATTTCGGCATGACCGGCATGATGATGGCAATGCCGATGACGTCGAGGAAGAGAATAAGGAAAACGAGCAAAAGGCCTCGACGGGCGAATTTCTGATCGATCATGGAGATGCCTTCTGGCGGCTCCGCCTCGATGAAAGAGACAGAACGTGAACGAAAAACCGAAGCGTTCCCCATACATAAAGATTTTGACGGAAACAATCAGTGAACGCTTCAATCTTATTGATTTATTGACCGGTTTTTTTGATCTCCGGCACAAAGCGACTATCTGCCGCGCCCGCGCCGCTGCTCACGATTGAGGAAATCGACGAAGGCTCGAAGCGGGGCCGGCATGTGCCGCCTGCTCGCATAATAGAGAAACGGGCCGGAGAAAGCCGTATCCCATTCCTCAAGGATCGGCACCAAATCCCCGCTGTCAATCTGCGGCGCGAGGAACTCCTTGAATGTTCTGATGATGCCAAGCCCCGCCACTGCCGCGCTGCGCTCGATATCGATCGAATTCGTTGCAACGACCATCGGCGGGGCGATGAAGATCGTCTCGCCGTCCTTTTCAAATTCCCACGGCATGGCTGAACCGCTCAGGAACCGATGGCGGATGCAGCGATGCTCGAGTATGTCGCGCGGATTCTGTGGCGTGCCGTTTGCAGCCAGATAGGCAGGTGCCGCGGCCGTGACATAATGCTGTTGCCGCGGCCCGATCGGCACGGCGATCATATCCTTTTCCAGCCTCTCGTCGTAACGGATACCGGCATCGTAGCCGGCCGCCACCACATCGATGAAACTGTCTTCGGCGACGATCTCGACGGATATTGCGGGATATTCCCTGAGGAAGCGGCTGATGATGTCAGGCATGACGACCATGGCGGCGACGATGGGCACGTTCAGCCGCAAAGTGCCGCCGACGCTGTCACGAAAGCTGTTGATATCGTCGAGCGCCACGGAGATCTCGCTCATGGCGGGCGTCAAGCGCTCCATCAGCCGCTCGCCTGCCTCCGTCGGCGTCACGCTTCGGGTCGTACGATTGAGCAGCCGAACCGCCAGCCGCTCCTCCAGCCGTCGGACCGCCTCGCTCAAAGACGAGGCGGAAACACCGCGCTTGCGCGCCGCCTCGCGAAAGCTGCGCTCACGGGCAACGGCGGTGAAGGCAACCAGATCGGCCAGCGGCAAGTCATCCATTGTGCGAAATTCCAAACAACCTGTTTCGATTTACCTAGATTATCGCACAAAGGTCGATGGAGTAAAACAGCATGGTGGAACCTCTTGAGACGAGAGCGCCGCAGGCCAAGGAGAGTAACGATGGAAAAGCACCAATTGGGAAAGACCGGGCCGCAGGTATCGGCTCTCGGTCTCGGCTGTATGGGAATGTCCGGCATGTACGGTCCCTCCGACAAAGCCGAGAGCATTGCGACGATTCACGCCGCGCTCGATACTGGAATCAACCTGCTTGATACCGGCGATTTCTACGGCATGGGCCACAATGAAATGCTGATCGGCGAAGCCATCAAGGGACTGAAGCGCGATGATTTCCTGCTCAGCGTCAAGTTCGGCGCGCTGCGCGATCCCGCCGGTGCATGGCTCGGCTACGATGCCCGCCCCGTGGCGATCAGAAATTTCGTCGCCTATTCGCTCCAACGCCTCGGTGTCGATCACATCGATATATACCGCCCAGCCCGGCTTGACCCGAACGTGCCGATCGAAGACCAGATCGGCGCGATATCCGATCTGATCAAGGCAGGTTACATCAGGCACATCGGCCTGTCGGAAGTCGGCCCCGACACTATCCGCCGCGCAGCCGCTATCCATCCGATCGTCGACCTGCAGATCGAATATTCGCTGATCTCGCGCGGTATCGAAGACAAGATCCTGCCGACCTGCCGCGAACTCGGCATCGGCATAACCGCCTATGGCGTTCTTTCACGCGGCCTCATCAGCGGCCACTGGCAGAAAGACAGCGTCCAAAAAGGCGATTTCCGCGCGATGAGCCCGCGCTTCCAGGCCGGAAACGTCGAGAAGAACCTGGAACTCGTGGAAGCGCTGCGAGAGATCGCCGAGGCGAAGGGTGCCAGCGTCGCCCAGATCGCGATTGCCTGGGTCGCAGCGCAGGGCAAGGACATCGTCCCCGTTATCGGCGCCCGCCGCCGCGATCGCCTCACGGAGGCCTTGGGAGCACTCTCGGTCAAATTGTCGCAAGCCGATATGGCCTCGATCGAACGTGCGATCCCGAGAGATGCCGCAGCCGGCGGCCGATATCCAGAAGCTCAGCTTACGCATCTCGACAGCGAGAAGTGATGAGGGAATGGCTTGCCCGCCTCCGCATCCGGAAGCGGGCAAGTGAAATCAGACCGGATTGTTCAGCGTGTCGCAATCCGTCAGCTTGCCGGAATCGAAGCCCTGCTTGAACCACTTCATGCGTTGCGCCGACGTGCCGTGGTTGAAGCTGTCGGGAACGACGTAGCCTTGCGTGCGCTTCTGCAGCGTGTCGTCACCGATCTGCTGTGCCGCATTCAGCGCCTCTTCCAGATCGCCGGTCTGCAGGATTCCTTTCTGCTGGGTAAACTTGCCCCAGATACCCGCAAAGCAATCGGCCTGCAGCTCGATGCGCACCGACATCTTGTTGGCATCCACCTCGCTCATGTTGCGGCGGGCCTGATTGAACTTCGGCAGAATGCTGAGCTGGTCCTGAACATGGTGGCCGACTTCGTGCGCTACGACGTAAGCCTGCGCAAAATCGCCGGCCGCACCGAACTGATCCTTCATCTGCTTGAAAAAGGCCATGTCGAGGTAGATCTTCTGGTCGCTCGGACAATAGAAAGGACCGGTGGCGGCCGAAGCCTGGCCGCAAGCTGAAGGGAAGCTGCCGGAGAACAGCACGAGCTTCGGATCGGTATAGGTCTTGCCCATCGATTTGAAGATGCCGGTCCAGGTATCTTCCGTATCGGCAAGAACGGTCGCGACAAACTGCTTCATCTCGTCATTGGCCGGCTGGCCGCCGCTGCCGGCGGAGGTGCTCTGCTGATATCCGGAGCCGCCGCCCTGCAGCATGCCGGTTTGCTGCAGCAGACCCATGACATCGACGCCCATGGCTCTCAGGATCAGGAAAATTACAATCAGCACGATAATGGTGCGGAAGCTCAAGCCGCCGCCGCCAATCCCTCCGCCGGGGAAACGGAAGCCGCCGCCTCCCATGCCGCCGTCCATGGGCGATGAGCCGCGTTCGTCCTCGATATTGTCGGATTGCCGACGCCCCTTCCAATCCATAGCGCACCTCCTGGCGATGCCCAAAACCAAAGTCCCTTGAGGCATTTATATATCCAGGAAGAGCAACAACGCCAGTTGAGTATCGACAGAACATCAGCTTAAACTGCGACGACGCCGTAATTCATTAGCCATCAGCCATAAAAGCGCGCTGGCTATGCCCGCCACGACCAGAAGCGGAGCCGTTTCGTCACCCTTGAACACTACTTCGTTCATGATACGGCCGGGAAGGAAGGTAAAAGCGCCTGCACCGACGATCCCGCCCAGGTAGAGGCCTCTGACGATGCGCTTATGCGCCTCGATATTGCGCTTGCGGGCATTGGCGATCGCTCGCCAGCAACCGAAGAGAACGAATATGGAGAGTATGTGGATCGGGCTGAAACCGTAGAAGACGTTGATCTGATGGATGAAGAAGCTCGACAGCGCCGTGACGGCCATCAGGGTCAGCCAGATCTTGCCGAGCAGGCGATGCTGCGACGTCCCCTTTGGCCTGACAAGGAGATAGGCCCCCAGCAAGGCGGCCGGAACGACCGCTGCGACATGAATCTGGATCGCGGTTGGGGCATCAAGAAGCGGCTCGAAAGTCATGATCTGTATCCGATTGAGTTTACCGAGCCTTTTCGTGATACTGCTATTCTCTCAATCGAAATTGCTTGGAAAAACGGGAAAATTCGTGGATCACACGTTTCTGCAATCCACGCTTCGCGAATTGCAGGTCGCCTGGCGCTCGCCGAGGCTTTGGGCAACCTTCGTGACGGTCGTCCTGATCTTCGCCATAACCGGCCCCTACGGCACGCTTGCCCGGCTGATGTTAGGCCCGCGCTTCGGCTATTGGCTTGTCCTTCAGGCCATGGCTTGGTCCACAGCGATCGTCTTTTCCATCGCCGCCGAAATCCTCCTGCGCGGGCATATGGCGGGCATGTTCGCCCGCATGATGATTGGTTCGATCGTTGCCGCATTGCCGATCGGCTTCGGCATCTCGGTCGTCAACTTCGCATTTTTCGGAACAATGCCGTCGGTGGCCGACAGCCTGCATCAATCGCTTGGCGCCATTCCGCTTTGCGCTCTCTTTTGTATTCTGTCTTATCTGACCATGCACCGGCAGGTAGCAGTCGCGGGACCAGACCTCACGGAGACGAAAACAACGCCTATCGCAGCAAGCGAGATTCGCCTGCAGACACCGCAGCCGCCGATTCTCTCACGCTTGAAACCGGAAAACCGGGGCGCGCTGGTAAGGCTCACGGTGCGCGATCACTATACCGAGGTCGTAACGACACGCGGTCGCGAACTCGTCCTGCTGCGCTTTGGCGATGCTCTGACGGAAATCGGTGATATCGACGGCATACGCGTGCATCGATCCCATTGGGTTGCGGCCGATCATGTCGCCCGCCTGAAACGCGACAACGGCAAACTTTTCGTCATTGCCCGCGATGGAGCGGCGGTGCCCGTCAGCCGCTCCTACGTCGAGGCCGTTCGGCATCGTTTCGGCTAATGTGGCCAAAGCCTGCAGAATTCATGTCGATTCCGCCATTTATGGGGTTCCGTTTACAAATACATTTGCCTATAAGCCGCTTCTAGCCTGAAAATATTTGCCCATGCGCCCCCGGCCGGTGATCTCCCACCCTGGCCGGTTTTTCGCGCAACGAAAAAACGGATGAGAACCCATGCCGAAGCGCCAAGATATCAAATCGATCCTCATTATCGGTGCAGGACCGATTGTTATCGGGCAGGCTTGCGAATTCGACTATTCCGGCACGCAAGCCTGCAAGGCTCTTCGAGAGGAAGGCTACCGCGTCATCCTCGTCAACTCCAACCCCGCAACAATCATGACCGATCCGGGTCTGGCGGACGCGACCTATGTCGAGCCGATCACGCCTGAGGTCGTCGCCAAGATCATCGCCAAGGAGCGTCCGGATGCGCTGCTGCCGACGATGGGCGGCCAGACTGCGCTCAACACCGCGCTTTCGCTGAAGCGCATGGGCGTGCTGGATCGCTACAATGTCGAGATGATCGGCGCGAAGCCCGCCGCGATCGACATGGCCGAGGACCGCGCGCTCTTCCGCGAAGCCATGGCCCGCATCGGCCTTGAAACGCCGCGCTCCATGCTGGCAAACGCCACCGACATCAAGGATGCCGACCGCAAGACGCACGAAGCCGAACGCAGCAAGCTCAAGGCATCGCTCACCGGCGCGGAACTCGACAAGGCGCTCGACGAGCTTGAAAATCAATGGAACCTTGGCGAAAGCGACCGCAAGCAGCGCTATATGAGCCATGCCATGGCGGTCGCCGCTCAGGCGCTCGACCATGTCGGCCTGCCCGCCATCATCCGCCCGTCCTTCACGCTCGGCGGCACGGGCGGCGGCATCGCCTATAATCGCTCGGAATTCTTCGAGATCGTCGGCGGCGGGCTCGACGCCTCGCCGACCACGGAAGTCCTGATCGAAGAATCGGTTCTCGGCTGGAAGGAGTATGAGATGGAAGTCGTCCGCGACAAGGCGGACAACTGCATCATCATCTGCTCCATCGAAAACATCGATCCGATGGGCGTTCACACCGGCGACTCGATCACCGTCGCTCCGGCGCTGACGCTGACGGACAAAGAATACCAGATCATGCGCAACGCCTCGATCGCGGTTTTGCGGGAGATCGGCGTCGAAACCGGCGGCTCGAACGTGCAGTTCGCCGTCAATCCGCAGGATGGCCGCCTCGTGGTCATCGAAATGAACCCGCGCGTGTCGCGCTCTTCCGCCCTCGCGTCGAAGGCCACCGGCTTCCCGATCGCCAAGGTCGCGGCCAAGCTCGCCGTCGGCTACACGTTGGACGAACTGGAAAACGACATCACCGGCGGCGCGACCCCCGCCTCCTTCGAGCCGTCGATCGATTATGTCGTCACCAAGATCCCTCGGTTCGCCTTCGAGAAGTTCCCCGGCGCCTCCCCGGTCCTGACCACGGCGATGAAGTCGGTCGGCGAAGTCATGGCGATCGGCCGCACCTTCGCGGAATCGCTGCAGAAGGCACTGCGCGGCCTGGAAACCGGCCTCACGGGTCTGGACGAGATCGAAATTCCCGGCACGGAAGAAGGCGAAGGCAGCCGCAACGCCATTCGCGCCGCAATCGGAACGCCGACGCCCGACCGCCTGCGCATGGTCGCCCAGGCGCTGCGCCTGGGGCTCAGCATCGAAGAAGTGCATGAAGGCTGCAAGATCGACCCCTGGTTCCTCGAGCAGCTGAAGAACATCATCGACATGGAAGGCCGCATCCGCGAGCATGGTCTCCCGCAGGATGCCGCCAATCTGCGCATGCTGAAGGCCATGGGCTTCTCCGACGCGCGCCTTGCGACGCTGACCGGCAAGCGCCCGAAGGAAGTGGCCGAACTGCGAAATTCGCTGAACGTCCGTCCGGTCTTCAAGCGCATCGACACCTGCGCCGCCGAATTCGCTTCGCCGACCGCCTATATGTATTCGACCTATGAGACGCCATTCGTCGGCGCCGCTCGCTCCGAAGCGCAGGTTTCCGACCGCAAGAAGGTCGTCATCCTCGGCGGCGGTCCGAACCGCATCGGCCAGGGCATCGAATTCGACTATTGCTGCTGCCATGCCGCCTTCGCGCTGAAGGATGCAGGCTATGAAGCGATCATGATCAACTGCAATCCGGAAACGGTTTCGACAGACTACGACACGTCGGACCGTCTCTATTTCGAGCCGCTGACAGCGGAAGACGTCATCGAAATCCTGCGCGCAGAGCAAGAAAAGGGTGAAGTGGTCGGCGTCATCGTCCAGTTCGGCGGCCAGACGCCGCTGAAACTCGCCGAAGCGCTGGAAAAGAACGGCATCCCGATCCTCGGCACCGCTCCGGACGCGATCGACCTTGCCGAGGACCGCGACCGCTTCCAGAAGCTCCTGATGAAGCTCGATCTCAATCAGCCGAACAACGGCATTGCCTACTCCGTCGAGCAGGCGCGCCTCGTCGCCTCCGAAATCGGCTTCCCGCTGGTCGTGCGCCCGTCCTACGTTCTCGGCGGGCGCGCCATGCAGATCATCCACTCGGAAGGCCAGCTGCAGGGCTATCTGCTCGATACCGTTCCGGAACTGGTGCCGGAAGACATCAAGCAGCGCTATCCGAACGACAAGACCGGCCAGATCAACACGCTGCTCGGCAAGAACCCCCTGCTGTTCGACAGCTATCTGACGAACGCCATCGAAGTCGATGTCGATTGCCTGTCTGACGGTACCGACGTCTACGTCGCCGGCATCATGGAACACATCGAAGAGGCCGGCATCCATTCGGGCGACTCCGCCTGCTCGCTGCCGCCTCGCACGCTCTCTCCGGCCATGATCGACGAGTTGGAGCGCCAGGCGAAAGCCATGGCCAAGGCTCTGAATGTCGGCGGCCTGATGAACGTGCAGTTCGCCATCAAGGACGACACGGTCTATGTGCTCGAAGTCAACCCGCGCGCCTCGCGTACGGTGCCCTTCGTCGCCAAGACTATCGGCGCGCCGATCGCCAAGATCGCCGCTCGCGTCATGGCCGGCGAGAAGCTGGATGCGGCCTTCGCCGCCTATGGCGAAAAGCCCGATCCGCGCAAGCTGAAGCACATCGCCGTCAAGGAAGCCGTCTTCCCCTTCGCCCGTTTCCCCGGCGTCGATACTCTGCTTGGACCGGAAATGCGCTCGACCGGCGAAGTCATCGGCCTCGACACCGATTTCGCGCTGGCCTTCGCCAAGTCGCAGCTCGGCGCCGGCGTGGAACTGCCGCGTGATGGAACGGTCTTCGTCTCGGTTCGCGACGAAGACAAGCCGCGCGTGCTGCCGGCCATCCGCATGCTGGTCGAACAGGGCTTCAAGGTGCTCGCAACCGGCGGAACGCAGCGCTTCCTCGCTGAAAACGGTATCGAGGCGACCAAGATCAACAAGGTTCTTGAGGGACGTCCGCATATCGAGGATGCCATCCGCAACCGCCAGGTCCAGCTCGTCATCAACACGACCGACAGCAACAAGGCGATCTCGGATTCGAAGTCGCTGCGCCGTGCAACGCTGATGCAGAAGGTGCCCTACTACACCACAATGGCCGGTGCCGAAGCGGCCGCCATGGCGATCAAGGCGCTGAAGGCCGGAAACCTCGAAGTCCAGCCGCTGCAGAGCTATTTCTGACGACCACGATCTGGGTCACGGTGAATGCGGCAACGATAGCCAGCTCACATTCACCGTGATGCCCTGTCATACGGCACGGCAAGCGTCGAAACGATACGCCGCCGATCGCCGGCAGTAGTGTTCGCGCTTCCGCGACCGGGCAGCGGCACTCCTTAAAGGATCGAATTTTCTGGAAATCGGCTGTCGCAATCTGCTATAGATGACAAAATAATGGCTCTACTGGTTCCGAAGTACCGCTTCGGAACCTGTTTTCTTTTGTGTGTGCGGAAGAGCAGCGCAGGGAGTGAAGGACAAGGCAAATGGTTGAAAAGGTACCGATGACACAGAACGGGTTCGTCAAGCTGCAGGAAGAGCTGCGCTGGCGTCAGCAGGAAGAGCGCCCGCGAATCATCGAGGCAATCGCGGAAGCACGCGCCCATGGCGACCTCTCCGAAAATGCCGAGTACCATGCAGCCAAGGAAGCCCAGAGCCACAATGAAGGCCGCATCACCGAGCTCGAAGACCTGACGGCGCGCGCCGAAGTCATCGACCTCACCAAGATGTCCGGCTCGAAGATCAAGTTCGGCGCCAAGGTCAAGCTTGTCGACGAGGACACCGACGAAGAGAAGATCTACCAGATCGTCGGCGACCAGGAAGCCGACGTGAAGGCAGGCCGCATCTCCATCTCCTCCCCGATCGCTCGCGCCCTGATCGGCAAGGAAGTCGGCGATTCCATCGAGGTCAATGCACCCGGCGGCGCCAAGGCCTACGAAATCCTCTCCGTCTCCTGGGGCTGATCGCCCGTGCGCGATCGCGAGTCAGCGCATGCCAGCGATCTCAGCGAGATCGAAATCATAGCGACGAATTTCAAACGCCGGTTATCCGGCGTTACGTCGACGATCGTGCAGCTAATCCCCAAGCAGGTCGAGTTCGGCTATCACATAGCAACGCTCGGCCCTGGCTTGCCGGAAGACCTGCCGAAACTCGGCTGGCTCCGGCTGCCCGGCCTCTGGATCAGGCCGCGCCGCTATCGCGTGCGCATCTGGCACGCCCGTCGCAACAACGAAATGCTGGTTGGCTTGCTGCTGCGCTCCGTTCTGCGCATGCCTTTGAAGCTGGTCTTCACCTCTGCGGCCCAGCGCCGCCATACCGGCTATACCCGTTGGCTCATCCGCCGGATGGACGCCGTCATCGCCACCAGCACCCGCTCCGGCAGCTTTCTCGAAGTGCCGCATACCGTCATCCAGCACGGCGTCGATCTCAACCGCTTCCATCCGCCCGAAAAGCCCGATGACCGCATGGCCGCAACCGGTCTGCCCGGCTCCTATCTGATCGGCTGCTTCGGGCGCATCCGCCATCAAAAAGGTACCGATCTTTTCGTCAAGGCGATGATAGAGCTCCTGCCGCGCTATCCCGACTGGACGGCCGTGATCTGCGGTCGCGTCACCGCCGAGCATCGCGGTTTTGGCGATGAGCTGGAGAAAATGGTGGCTGCCGCCGGCCTATCGGACCGCATCCGCTTTCTCGGCGAAGTCGACGACATCAGGCCCTGGTACCGCCGCGCCACTCTTTATGTCGCCCCTTCCCGCAATGAAGGCTTCGGCCTGACGCCATTGGAAGCCATGGCCTCCCGAACGGCCGTCGTCGCATCGGATGCAGGCGCCTATGCCGAGATGATCGTTCCGGGCGAAACCGGCACCGTCGTCCCCGCCGGTGACGGCGAAGCCCTCACCAAGGCGATCGCCTTCTATCTGGCCAATCCGGAGGAGGCACTTCGCCAGGGCGAGAATGGCGTACTCCATGTACGCAGCGAATTCGCACTGGAAAAGGAAGCGACCGCCATCGGCGAGATTTACAAGCAGCTACTTGTCGCCGATAGGTGAGCCTGCCCTCGAAGTGGCAAGCCTCGTTCTTCACGCAAGCTTGCCATATCCGGCTGAGTTTCATCCCGTCCCGGCACGTCCGAAACGATGCATCGATGCGAAGCTCTGGCAGGCGTCACGCCTGCTAGAGCATGACGCCGAAAAGTGTGCTCGGTTTTCGGACGACATCATGCTCTACTTCCTTGATTCTAGAGCGGATTCAGATTTTAGGTCGAATCGACCTAAAATCATCCGGCTCTGGTCGCGCTGCGAACCTACCATCGTAACCGAAATCATATTTCCGCAGCGCAGAAACGCGGGAATAGTTGACGAAGGAAACGCCGCGCTCCACCGCGATCTGCCGGGCGAGCACAAGATGCTGGATGATGCGCTGCTCGGCCCGCGCTATGCCGGAAAAAGCCATGTTGCTCGCGTCTTCGTAAAAGCGCGGCTCTCCGGCGTTGGAAATATCAATACCTAGAAAGCCGATCATTTGCTGTGCACAATAGAGGGCAAATTGCAGCGCAGATACGGCAACCGATCCCCCAAGAAAGACGCCGCGATCCGGCGAGAGCGAGAAGCCGGCCGATCCCGTTGCGTCTACGCGCACATATTGGAGCTTCTTGAGATCGTCGAGCGAACGGCGGTGAGCGCCATAGGGCTTGCGGATGTCATCGATCAGAATGATGCTTTTGTCCACCACCCATCCCTTGTCGATTTCGCAAAGCGCACGCAGCACGGCAACGGAAAACAGGCAGAGCGAGCCCGGCGCGATCTTCCTGCGCATCATGTCGCCGTGACGCCAGACGAAACGCTCGTCCTCGATGGCGATGGCCAGCGGCTCGGCGATCCGTTCGCCCGTCAGTTCAATGGCGCCGTTCAGAAGAATGGCGCTATTGGTTTCCAGGCTGCGCATGTCGCAATCTCCGATCGATGGGCCTGAACCGACAATATAGATTGTTTCGCCGCAGCGCTCGCGCAACCGATCCATGCCGGCAAGGCTTGCGACTTTCGCCCCGCGATAATGCACTTCGCTGAGAGCCTGGCTGCGGATGATGCTAAGCCCGGGAAACCAGTCCTGCACATGTGCCAGCGAACTGCCCAGGAATACGCGCACACCGGACTTGATCACCGATCGATGCCAGGGGCGATGCCTCATCTATCTATAGCTCTACCAGTCCAAGCTTCTTGACCTGCCTGATGGTCAACATCGTGCGTACCGTATCGACATGTTCGTTCGCGGTCAAAACCTCGATAACGAAATCCTGGAATCGGGTGAGATTTTCGGCAACGCAATGCAGCAGGAAGTCGCTGTCGCCGGAAACCATCCACGCCTGCCGGACCAGCGGCCACGCCGCGGTCGCGCTGGCAAAAGCCTTGAGATTGGCTTCCGATTGATGCTTGAGACCGACCATGCAGAATGCCACCAGATCGAAGCCCAGCTTTGGGCTGTTCAGCATGGCGTGATAGCCTTCGATGACGCCCGCTTCCTCCAGCTTGCGCACCCGGCGCAGGCATGGCGGCGCGGAAATGCCGACCCGATCTGCGAGTTCGACGTTGGTCATCCGTCCGTCCCGCTGGAGTTCCCGCAGAATCTTGATATCGATGGCATCGAGTTCAGCGCGAAGCACTTTCATTGCCTTTCTTTAATTCCCCCACGCCAGCTTCTATATAAGGCACGGAAATACGCAAGAAAGTTTCTCTTGTGTAATTGATTCTTACACAAGGCCGATTTGCTCTGTGTGTAATGCAAGGCTGCCCTTGAATAAATGCATAAGGCAATCATAAATGAAGCGGCGGATCGTGAAATCGCCTGCTTTGCGCGTTTGAAGCCGCGGTTTCCCAATCGCTGAAATTTGAAAGGACTGACAATGCCTGCCCGCCACACGAAGGTGCTCATCATCGGTTCCGGCCCAGCCGGCTACACCGCTGCGGTTTATGCCGCGCGCGCGATGCTGCAGCCTGTCTTGATCGCTGGTCTGGAACAGGGCGGCCAGTTGATGATCACGACGGATGTCGAGAACTATCCGGGTTTTGCCGATCCGATCCAAGGCCCGTGGCTGATGGAGCAGATGCTGCAGCAGGCTCAGCATGTCGGCGCCGAGATCGTCAACGACCTTGTGACCGAAGTCGACACAAGCAAGCGCCCCTTCGTTGCCCATACCGATAGCGGCCAGATCTGGACCGCCGACACCCTCATCATTGCTACCGGCGCCAAGGCAAAGTGGCTCGGCATCGAGAGCGAGCAGCATTTCCGGGGCTTCGGCGTTTCCGCCTGCGCCACCTGCGACGGTTTCTTTTATCGCAACAAGGATGTGATCGTGGTCGGCGGCGGCAACAGCGCCGTCGAGGAGGCGCTCTATCTCTCCAACATCGCCAAGTCGGTGACCGTGGTGCATCGCCGCGATACGTTCCGTTCGGAAAAGATCCTGCAGGAACGCCTGTTCGCCAAAGCGAACGTCAATATCCTCTGGAACACCGAAGTTGCCGAGATTACTGGCACTCCGGCCAAGCCGCCGATGCCGCCGTCGGTCACCGGTGCCCGCCTGCGCGATGCGCGCACCGGTGCCATCACCGAAATGCCGATCGACGGCGTTTTCGTCGCCATCGGCCATGCGCCGGCGACCGAACTGTTCAAGGGCAAGCTGAAACTCAAGGACAATGGCTATCTCTGGACAGCTGCCGATTCGACCGCGACCAGCGTCGAAGGCATATATGCCGCCGGCGACGTGACCGACGACACGTTCCGACAGGCGATCACGGCAGCGGGGATGGGCTGCATGGCCGCGCTTGAGGCGGAACGCTATTTGACAGGGCACATGCCCGTCGCCGTGGCTGCGGAGTAATGCAGCCGATGAGGGGAAACGGCATGCCATTGGATTGGGACAAGCTGCGTATCTTTCACGCAGCTGCCGAAGCGGGTTCGTTCACGCATGCGGCCGACAAATTGCATTTATCCCAATCCGCCATCAGCCGACAGGTCAGTGCTCTCGAGCAGGATGTCGGCATAAAGCTCTTCCATCGCCATGCGCGCGGCCTCATCCTGACCGAACAGGGTGAGCTGCTGTACCGCACGGCACACGACGTTCTGCTGAAGCTCGAAACGGTCAAGATGCAACTGACCGAGACGACCGACAAGCCGAGCGGCAAGCTGCGCGTGACGACGACGGTCGGCCTCGGCCAGGGCTGGCTCACCGACAAGATCCAGGAGTTCCTGCAGCTCTATCCCGACATGCAGATCCAGCTCATCCTGGACAACGAGGAGCTGGACGTGAACATGCGCCATGCGGACTGCGCTATCCGTCTGCGCCAGCCACAGCAGTCGGATCTGATCCAGCGCAAGCTCTTCACCGTACATATGCACGTCTATGCAGCCCCCTCCTACATCAACCGCTACGGCGAGCCGCAGTCGGTGGAGGATCTGGACGAGCATCGCATCATCAGCTTCGGCGAGCCGGCCCCGAACTATCTGCTCGACGTCAACTGGCTTGAGATCGCCGGCCGTTCGTCCGACAACAAGCGCGTGCCGCATCTCCAGATCAACAGCCAGACGTCGATCAAGCGCGCCTGCCTGCTCGGCATCGGCATCGCTGTTCTGCCTGACTATATCGTCGGCCGCGACCCGGGTCTCATTCAGCTCGCAATCAATGCCGACGTGCCATCCTTCGACACTTATTTCTGCTATCCTGACGAGATGAAAAACGCGGCTAAGCTCAAGGTTTTCCGTGATTTTATCGTGTCAAAGGCCCGTAACTGGAATTTCTGACGAAGGTAAGTCACTGATAACGAACTCTTTTTAGGGCATATATATCAGCCACGCATATGATGCATAGCTGATATGCACAAAATAGAGTTGAAGCCTGCACACTAAACCACCATATCGGTTCCAGCTGATGCACATGGTGGCTTTTCCTCCCAGTTCCACCGCATTGGCTGTTCCCCTCTGGAGGTTTTTGACCTTCATACCTATAGGGCCACGGTTCACTCCGTAGGCCCTTTTTTTTGCTCTTTTTCCGCCAGCCCGCCAAATGCATAACTGCCATGCACAAAAAAGCATTGCGCACTGCACAAATTAGCATCATAACGCACACAGCTGATGCACATGGTGGCTTTTCCTCCCAGTTCCACCGCATTGGCTGTTCCCCTCTGGAGGTTTTGACCTTCACACCTATAAGGGCCCTGGTTTACTCCGGCGGCCCTCTTTTTTTGCCCAATTTCTAGGCATACGCACCAGCTGCCCTTGCAGAAAATAATGTTCCGCATCGGCCTTGATATATCGAAAATCGTCGATACATAAATCGAAGTTATTCGATATTCATGCGGTGAACGTCATGGACAAGAACGAGATACTGAAGGCTCTGGCGCATCCGGCGCGGCTCGACATCCTCAATCATCTTAAAGATCCGCACGCCCATTTTCCGACCCAGGAACACCCGCTGGAGCTTGGCGTCTGCGCCAGCCAATTCGAGCGCTGCGGCCTGTCGCAATCGACGGTTTCCGCTCATCTCGGCACGCTGCATCGCGCCGGTCTGGTAACGACGCGGCGCCTGGGCCAGTGGATTTTCTACAAGCGCAACGAGGAAATCATCGCCGAATTCCTTGAAGCGATGCAGAAGGAACTCTGAAATGGCTGCTACGCTCACCGTTCTCGCACCCAGCATCTCCACCATCGACGCGAGCTTTTCTCCAGCGCAGACGGCGCTTACCGATTCGGCAATGGCGACCGTCTGCTTTCTGACTGGCCTGCCGATTTTCATTCCCACACGTTTCGAGGACAAGGCGCTCGCCTCATCCTGATCCCTCTCCTCCCCCACTGCCAATAGAAAGGACGATCCATGACCAAACTGTTCGAACCGACGAAGCTGGGTGATATTTCCATCGCCAACCGCATCGTCATGGCGCCTCTGACGCGCAATCGCTCACCGAATGCCGTGCCGAATGAGCTGAACGTCAAATATTATGCCCAGCGCGCCACTGCGGGCCTGATCATCACCGAAGCGACGGCGATCACCCATCAGGGTCAGGGTTATGCCAACGTTCCCGGCCTTTACAGCAAGGAAGCGCTCGATGGCTGGAAGAAGGTGACGGACGCGGTACACGCCAATGGCGGTAAGATCGTCGTACAGATGTGGCATGTCGGCCGCATCTCCCACACGACCCTGCAGCCGAACGGCGGCAAACCGGTTTCCTCCACCTCCAGGCGCGCCGAAAACTCGAAGACCTATCTGGTCAACAATGACGGCGCCGGCGGCTTTGCCGACGTTTCCGAGCCGCGTGCGCTCGAAACCGCCGAAATTCCAGGCATTGTCGAAGATTATCGCAAGGCTGCCCGCGCCGCGATCGATGCCGGTTTCGACGGTGTCGAGATCCATGGCGCCAACGGTTATCTGATCGATCAGTTCCTGCGCGGCGATATCAACGACCGCAGGGACCAGTATGGCGGCTCGATCGAAAATCGCGCCCGCTTCCTTTTCGAAGTGGTCGATGCCGTCACCAGGGAAGTCGGCGCCGGCCGCACTGCGATCCGCATTTCGCCGGTCACGCCATCCGGCGACGCCAGCGACGCGGCACCGCAGCAGCTCTTCACCCATGTTATCGAAGGTCTGGCGAAATACGGCCTCGCCTATATCCACGTCATCGAAGGCCAGACCGGCGGCAAGCGTGATTTCCTGCCCTTCGACTACGACGCCCTGCACGCAGCCTACAAGGCTGCCGGCGGCAAGGCCGGCTGGATGCTTAACAACGCCTATACCCGAGAGATGGCGATCGAAGCTGTCGAAAGCGGCAAGGCCGATGTCGTTGCCTTCGGCAAGCCATTCATTTCCAATCCTGATCTTGTCCGCCGCCTGAAGGAAAACGCCCCATTGGCCCAATGGAACCAGGCGACGCTCTATGGTGGCGGGGCCGAAGGCTACGCCGATTATCCGACGCTGGACGAGGCAGCCTGAATTCGGCTTTCTGACATGTTCTGATCTCGGTAAGGGGCCCTCGCAACCCACGTTCCGGGGGCTTTCTTCCGTAAGAGCGTTTGAATTGAGCGGATAGACCAAGCTCAGGACGCATTCCTACACCTTGGCCGGCCTCATGCCGCCTGCAGGCAGCCGATCGACGTCAGGCTGCTCCGAATGGCCTCATCGATCGGCGTATGGGGCTCTTCACCGAGTACAGTCAGCAGCTTGTCGTTCCGCATCTCCAGCGGCACATCCCAGAGATAGCTCATTTCACGCAATTCCCGCATGAACGGAACAAAGGGAGCGGCGAGCGGCACGATCCACCAGGGGAATGCCTTCACTTTCACTTTGTACCCAAGCACACGCTGAACGGCATCGACCATTTGCCGACCATCGCCATCCCAATGACCGCGCATGTGATAGACGGCGAAAGCGGGCAGCTCGTCGCCCTTCTCGATCAGCCGGATCATTGTTTCGGCAACGTCGGGGAGATAGGCCCATTGGTGGCCGATGCCGCGCTTGCCCGGATAGGTCATCGAACTGATCGGCTTGCCCGGTGTCACCATCGCCTGCGAAAACCAGCTGTTGGCGCGGGAGCCGCCGAAGAAATCGCCGGCGCGAAGGATGACAACAGGCGCATCGCCCTGCTCTGCGGCCGCCCGCAGACGCCGCTCCATCTGTACACGGATCGCCCCCTTGCGGGTCTTCGGCTGTTGAGCGCTGTCTTCCGTCACATTCGGGAAAACATCGGGACCGAAATTATAGACCGTACCGGGCAGCACGATCCGCGCGCCGACTGCCTTTGCTGCTGCGATGGTGTTGTCGAGCATCGGCAGGACGAGCTTGCCCCAATTGCGGTAGCCGGGCGGGTTGACCGCATGGACGATGACATCGGCACCTTGCGCGGCCCTCAGAACATCCTCCGCCTGCATGGCATCGCCCTGGAGCCAGTCGAATTCCGGCCGGCGGCTGGCCGCCTCGGCCGCATTGCGGTTCAGCGCCCGGATGCGCCAGCCGCGAAGGGCGAGCCCCTCCGCGACAGCACCGCCAATGCCGCCGGTAGCGCCAAGTATCAAGGCTGTCTTCGTGTTTTCCATCTTGTTGCTCATCGTCATCTCCATCGGTTTTTCGATGAGGTGACTATGCTTTGGACTCGTGATAAACGAAATTGCCGAAAAGTCTGGAGATGCTATACATAAATGTATGATACAATTCGCTGAGCCAAGCTGGGATTTCTATCGTACCTTTCTAGCCGTGCTGGAGCATGGCTCACTGTCGGCCGCTGCGCGCGAACTCGGCCTGACGCAGCCGACGGTCGGCCGCCATATCCTCGCATTGGAACAATCGGTCGGCGCAGAGCTGTTCACGCGTTCGCAGCAGGGCCTGCTGCCGACTGATGCCGCCGTGGTTCTGAAACCCTATGCCGAGACTTTGGCGAGCACGGCCGCCGCTTTGTTGCGGGCAGCCTCCGCTTCGAAGGACAAAGTCAGCGGCACGGTGCGCATCAGCGCGAGCGAGGTCATCGGCACCGAAGTTCTGCCGCCGATCCTTGCCGGATTGCAGGCAAGATATCCCGATCTGATCGTGGAGCTTTCGGCCTCCGATACGGTGGAAGACCTGCTGCAGCGCGAGGCCGATATCGCGGTGCGTATGGTCGCGCCAGCGCAAGAAGCACTGCTCGCCCGACATATCGGCATCATCTCTCTCGGCCTCTTCGCCCACCGCACCTATATCGAACGGCATGGCAAGCCCGAAACCCTCGAGGAATTGCGCGGGCACAAGCTCATCGGCTTCGATCGCCAGACTGCCTATATCCGCATGATGCTGAAGCGTTATCCGATGCTCGAAGGCATCTCCTTCAACTTTCGTTCCGATCACAGCATCGCTCTGCATAACGCCCTGCGCGCCGGCATCGGCATCAGCTTTTATCAAATCCCCTTGGCGAGCCGAGATCCGAACCTCGTGCAACTGTTGCCCGAGATAGAGGTAGAGATCGACACCTGGATCGTCATGCATGAAAACCTGAAGACTTCACCACGCTGCCGTGTGACATTCGATGCCCTCGTCACGGGTCTGCTTGATTACATCAAGGGAAACGCGGAGAGTGGATCTTGACCATGGGAACAGTGGTGGAACTGGTGCCGGCTCCGCCGATCTCTCCGCAGCAACGCAAGGGCAAGTCACCGGAGCGAGCCTATCTCTGCCGCCCGACGACCAGACGCACGAACGCCGAGGATCTTTCGCGATTATCTTCGGAAGCACCGGCAGAGGCGGCAGCCTATGCCGCGTTGAAACTGGGGCTGGCCGAGCCTCATCGGCATGATGCGATCGCTACACCGCCGAAAAGCGACTTCGTTGATGCGATCACAGAAAAGGCGTCAGACAAGCAGAAAGGCTAAGCGCCAGGGGCAGTATCGACCGGCGGGAAATGCACCTGGCCATCGATGACCTCCGTTTCCGGCCGGTCGCCGCCATCGGCGTATTCCTCATGCCACTTGCCACTCTCGTCCTGCCAGCTGATTTCGGCAGAGTCGCCCCCGACCTGCTGCTCGGCCGCCACGATTCTGGCTGCTTCCACCGCCTCGGAATGTGTCGGAAACGCTTCCGAATAAACGTCACGGAAACGATAAGCCCATCCACCATCATGCGGTACGATTTCGTAAACGACCTTGACCATTCAAACCTCCTTCTCATCTGCCAAGACCTTCGGATCCGGACGCTACCGGCAGGATCGCGTGCATATGAGACGGGTTTCGAGTATGCCGCGACGTTGTGGGTTGGGCAGACACCTATTCGCGCAGTATTTCATTAAACGCCGCGGACTGCAAATCGCCCTCTTACGCGGCAAGCTTGAAGTGCCAAATCGTTGATTTAGAGTGCAACCGTGAATCGGCGCAAAGGTAGGACAGTGATTACAGCAAATTGGTTCAGGCAGGAGAAGGCCCTGTTCGCGGCGTTGGCGATTGCCGTCGTTGCCTATCTTGGCGAGCATTCCGTGCTCGAAATGGGACAAAAGGCGTCATTGGTCGCCGCAGCGGCATTGATCGCCACGATTGTGCTCACATCCATGCGTGTTGCGCATCACGCCGAAACCCTCGCCGTCAAGGTCGGAGATCCCTATGGCACGATGATCCTAACCTTGTCGGCCGTCGCCGTAGAAGTCATCATTCTCGCCATGATGATGAGCGGGGAAACTTCGCCGACGCTGGTGCGCGATACCATCTACGCTGCCGTCATGCTCGATATTAACGGCATCCTCGGCCTTGCCGCCCTTCTCGGCGGGCTGAAGCATGGCGAGCAGCCCTACAATGACGATTCCAGCCGAACCTACGGCGTGATGATCCTGACGGCCATGGGCATTTCGATGATTGTGCCGGAATTCATTCCCGGCGCGAAATGGCATTATTATTCCGCCTTCACCATCGTCGCCATGATCGCGCTCTACGCGCTGTTCCTGCGCATGCAGGTGGGCAGACACAGCTATTTCTTCAGCTACAGCTATCCGCGCACCGAAAAGAAGCCTGCGGCGAAAGAAGAACATCACGAGAAAGAGTCCACGACAGCCTCCATCAGCACGATTCTGATCGGCGTCGTGCTGATCGGCGCGCTCGCCGAGTTCATGTCGACCTTCATGGATACGGGCCTCAGGGACACAGGAGCGCCGCCCGCCATTGCCGCAGTCGTCGTTGCCGCCATCTCGGCCGCACCGGAAATTCTGACCGCTCTGCGCGCGGCACTCAGAAACCGCATGCAGGCGACGGTCAACATCGCCTTGGGCGCGTCTCTTTCGACCGTCATCCTGACGGTGCCTGTCATGGAGGCGATCGCGCTCTACACAGGGCAGCCCTTCATCATGGCGATGTCGCCGGCGCAGACGGTCATGGTGATGATCACGCTGATCGTCGCCGCCATCAACCTCAACGACGGTGAAACCAACGCCATCGAGGGCATGACCCACTTCATCCTTTTCGCCGCCTTCATCATGCTGACCATGCTCGGTCTTTGAGTCTGATTGAACTAAGCCGCTGATCGCGGCGACTTGCGGCGGTCTTTGAGGAGAGCGTCCTGACTGAGAGGATGGTTGTGTTGCAACCCACCCTTCAGACAGGAGGCCCCGATGGCTGAGATGAGCCCTCT
>Ga0209026_1000194_pt1 | contig 85950 bp, 68 predicted proteins | sample AraplaCL_Col_mCL_FD_184262 | JGI IMG/M metagenome (GOLD analysis project Ga0209026, IMG submission 184262) | Arabidopsis root microbial communities from the University of North Carolina, USA - plate scrape CL_Col_mCL (SPAdes) (version 2) | ecosystem: Host-associated > Plants > Roots >...
GGGGGGAGCCGATCCTGGCTGGCACGCGAAAGCTTCTGCACGCGCCGTCCGAAAATCAGGATCGGCAACACCACGGCGGGAATCACCAGCGCCGTCAACCCGGCCAGGCGCGGACTGGTCCAGATCATCGCGACCGTCGCGCCCACCAGCATCACCGCGCTGCGCAAGGCCACCGAGATGCCGGAACCCACCAACGCCTGCACTACTTCAGTGTCGGTGCCGAGGCGGGAAATCAGTTCGCCCACGCGATTGCGCTCGAAAAAGCCGACGTCCAGGCGAATCACATGCGCATACAACCTGGCGCGCAACGCGGCCAGCGTGCGTTCGCCCAGCAGCGTGATGCAGTAGTAGCGCGCGGCGGTGGCGAAGGCCATCACCAGGGCCACCGCGAACAGGCCCAGGAAACTGGTGTTGATGGCGGTGATGCTGGAGTTGCGAAAACCGTGATCGATCATGTGCCGCACGGCCATCGGCAGCACCAGCGTGGCGCTGGAGGAAATCGCCAGGAACACCAGCCACCCCAGCGCCAACGCGCGATGCGGCTTGATGAACGGCCACAGCAACCGCAGGGAACCGATACGGCGACGTGGCTTGGGATCGTTCGCAGGAGTCGTGCTCATGGGGCCTCGCCGCAGTCAGGACCGATTCGAGATGGGGTTGGCGGCGGGCGATTCAATCACCGTCCGCCGGCTTACCCGATCGGGGCAGTATCAAGCTTCGCGTGTTCCGCGGTGGTGGCAATGCGCACACTCCGCAGCCGCAGGAAGGGACGCTCCACCGCATAGTGCAGCACGGCGCCCACGGCGATAATGGCGAAGCCGTAGACGGCAAACGCCAACGGACCCTGGATGGCTGGTCGCGCGGCGAGCATCCCGGCCACCGCATGCATGGCCAGTTTGTGGCTCAGATACAAGCTGTAGGACATGGCGGCCAGCCAACCGGCCCCCGGCACCCGCCATCGCCCCAGCCCACGCGTCCCGGCCGCTGCGCCGGCCAGCAGCGCCATGCCTAGCGAAAGCAAGGGGAACCCGAACACGCTGGCCGCGAAGCCGGTGCGGTCGCGAAACAGCCATACGGCCGCTCCCAGTACGATCAGTCCCGCGCACGCACTTGCCTGCGCGCGCAACTGCAACGCCTGCCACCACTGCGGGCGATACGCTTGGATGGTGGCGAGCAGCACGCCGGCGAGCAAACCGTCGAGCCGGGCATGAGTGGGGTAGTAGATGGCTTGCAGATAATCCATGTCATGCGATGAGGCATAGCCTCTGGCGATCATCCCGCCCATCACGACCGCCGCGCTGATGCATACGGTCACGCGCAGCGAAGGCCGGCGCGTCAGGCACCACGCCAACAGCGGAAACAGCAGATAGAACTGCTCTTCCACGCACAGCGACCAAGCATGCGAGAACGCCGGATGCTGCGGATAGTCGATCAGCAGATTGAGCGTAAAGGTAAGAAACTGCCACACCGGCTGCATACCCTGTGCTTCGCGCCAGGAAGGCAGCCATACGTACACCGCGAGTACCACCAGATAGGCGGGCAGGATGCGATAGGCGCGGCGCGCATAAAACGAAATCCAGCGAAGCGGCTCGCCGCGGCGCAGCGGTTTCAGCAGTTGATGGCCGATCAAGTAACCGCTGAGCACGAAGAACAGATCCACGCCCATCCATCCGTAATCGGCGATGTACTGGAAAGGATAACTGAAGCCGCCGACGATCCACGCATGGAACAGCATCACCCAAACGATGGCCATGGCGCGCAGCAAATCCAAACCGGGTAAGCGATTCATGGAGCCCCTAGTCAGCCGTTCACCTGCTCAACGCACCACTGTATGCCCGACTTGAGGCATTTCAGAGGCTAAACATCTGACCAAACCGGGATAACGTCGTAGGCTGGGTTAGCGCAGCGCAACTCAGCATGTTGGGCGTCGGGCTGTACACGGATGGTGGATCAGGAATCCAACAGAACCGCCTCGCTACGCCCACGGCTGATATCCACGATACGCGCCTTGACCTCCGCCACCCGATCGGCAGGGACGCTCAATTGCAAAGTGACGCCCTCGGCATCGAACGCCTCCTGTGCGAACTCGGCGCCAAGATCTTTCAGGCGCGCCTTCATCAGGGCGAGGTCGGCGAAGCCGCAATGCACACCCAGTCGCGCCATCGCCACGATCGGCGTGCGTTCGGCCAGCCGCAGGCACTCGGCGGCGGTGCCGCCATAGGCGCGCGCCAGGCCGCCGGCGCCGAGCTTGATGCCGCCGAACCAGCGCGTGACCACTACTACTACGCGGTCGATGCCCTGGCCTTCGATCGCCTGCAGGATGGGGCGGCCGGCGGTGCCGCCGGGTTCGCCGTCGTCGTTGAAGCGGTAATCCTGGCCGATGCGATAAGCCCAGCAATTGTGCGTGGCGGAGGCGTCGGCGACTTCATGCACATACGCTGCTGCCTGCTGCGGCGTAGCCACCGGCGCGGCATGGGCGAGAAAGCGGCTTTTGCGAATGTCTTCGCTGTGCTGGAACGGGGCGGCCAGGGTGTGCAACATCGAGCTCATGCCGCAAGGGTAGGCGAATCGCCGCTGGCAGTCATATCACGTATGCCCAGTTGCGTTACGCTGCCGGCTTTTGACGGGAAGGCGCGTGCATGTTGCTGCTGCTGTTTCTGCTTTGCGTGTTGGGTTATACGGTCAGCCGCTTTCGCCGCGGGCATGGCGGCTGGGTGTTTTATGGATTGGCCTTCGTGCTGTTCGTGGCCAGCGCCTGCGGACCGTTGCCGGCCTGGCTGCTGACCCATCTGGAAGCGCCCTACGCGACCCGGCCCAGCGTGAGCTGGACGCCGCGCAACGCGATCGTGATCCTGGGCGTGGGCACCTCGCGCGTCGTCGCGACCGGACAGGTCAATCCCACCTTGTTCGCCGGCGTGCGGCTGGCGGAGGGCTACATTCTGTATCGCCAGTGCAGGCAGAGCGGCAACGACTGCAAGGTGATCGTCAGCGGCGGTGATCCGTTCCGCAACGGCGTCGCCGAAGCGGCCGCCTATGGCGAGGTGTTGCAGGAGATGGGCGTGGATCGCAGCGACCTGCTGCTGGAATCACGCAGCATGAACACCTGGCAGAACGCGCAATTCGTGCAACCGATGCTCAAGAGGTATGCGCCGCAGCGCGTGGTGCTGGTGACGTCGGCCGTCCATATGCGCCGGGCGCAAAAGTATTTCGAACACTTCGGTATCGATGCGCTGCCGGTGCGCGCGGATTATGCGGATGCGCGCCTGACCTGGTTCCCGAACGGCTGGAACGTGGCGTTGACGGAAGCGGCGTTGCACGAATACGTGGGGGTGTTGACGTATCACATGTACAACGCGTTTGGGTGGAATGCGCCGCCTAGCAGGTATGGGGCGCCTTGAGCGTAGGCCTCCATGGCGGTGCCAACTTTCAGCTTGCCATTATCCATTCCCTCCCCTGCGAAGTAGGGGAGGGTTAGGGTGGGGTCAAGCAACCTCGCGATGAATTCCAACAGCGCGGCAAGCTCGCGCAACCCTACCCCGACCCTCCCCTGCAAGCAGGGGAGGGGGAGAAAAGCAGCATCACGCAGCCTTCAACGACGCCATATCAATCACGAACCGATACCGCACATCGCTGGCCAGCATCCGCCCGTAAGCCTCGTTGATGTCCTGCATCGGAATCATCTCCACATCCGCGCCGATGCCGTGCGCGGCGCAGAAATCCAGCATCTCCTGCGTCTCGGCGATGCCGCCGATCAGCGAGCCGGCCAGCGAGCGGCGACCGAAGATCAGGCCACCGGCATGCACGGGCGGATTGACCGGTTCCACCAGGCCCACCAGCACGTGCACGCCATCGAGCTTCAACGTGGCCAGGTACGGATTGAGATCATGCTGGTGCGGCACCGTGTCCAGGATGAAATCGAAGTGGCCGGCGACGGCCGCCATCTGTTCCGGATCGGTGGACAGCACCACGTGATCGGCGCCCAGCCGGCGCGCTTCCTGTTCCTTGCCGGGCGAGCGCGTGAACAGCGTGACGTCGGCGCCCATCGCCTTGGCGAACTTCAGGCCCATATGGCCGAGGCCGCCGAGCCCGACGATCGCCACCTTGTGGCCTGCGCCGATGTTCCAGTGGCGCAGCGGCGACCAGGTGGTGATGCCGGCGCACAGCAGTGGCGCGGCGGATTTCGGATCGAGGCCTTCGGGAATGCGCAGCACGAACTTGTCGGACACCACGATGCGCTCGGAATAACCGCCGAAGGTCATGCGGCCATCGTGGCGATCGGTGCTGTTGTAGGTGAAGGTGGGCATTTCCCTGCAGTACTGCTCCAGGCCCTGCGCGCAGGCGTCGCAATGCTGGCAGGAGTCGACCATGCAGCCTACGCCCACCAGGTCGCCGGGCTTGAAGCCGGTAACCTCGGCGCCGACCGCGGTAACGCGGCCGATGATTTCGTGGCCGGGCACCAGCGGATATTTGGCGCCGCCCCACTCGTTGCGGGCCGAGTGGATGTCGGAATGGCAGACGCCGCAGTAGAGGATGTCGATCACCACGTCGTCCGCGCGCGGATCGCGCCGTTCGAACTGGTGCGGAGCCAGGGACGTGGTGGCGGATTGCGCGGCGTAGCCGCGAATGCTGAGGGCCATGCGGTTCTCCAAATGGACGGGAGGGAGGAGCGAGGCCGCAAAGTATGCGCACCGCAGCAAAATTCCCGGTAGCGCAATCCTGCTGGATGCTTGCACGATCCTGCAAAATGCCCGTGTGAGTACTCGCCTTGGCCTGTAGGAACAGGCAATCTTCGCTTGTTTTCGGCAGCCCACTCCCCCCGCATGAACAGCCAGCTCAAGCCGATCGAGATGCCCACCCGCCTCGAACAGGATCGCGAGGAATTGACAGCCCTGGTTGAACGATACGCTCAGGCCGAAGGCGTCACCGCCACAGCCTGGCCGGCGCTGTCGTTCTTTCGCGCCGATACGCCCAGCGACCGCAGCTGCGCCCTGTACGAACCCTGCCTGGGCCTGCTGCTTCAAGGCAACAAGCACATCCTGGTCGGCGAGGACCGCTTCGAACAGGAATTCGGTCATTACCTGATCAATTCGATCGACGTGCCGGTGACCGCGCAGGTGGTGCGCGCCTCGCCACAGGCGCCATGCCTGTGCGTCACCTTGCGCCTGGACCCGATACGCATCGGCGAATGGCTGTCCGAGGTGGCGTTGCCCAAACCTTCCGGGGCCACCGCGCGCGGCCTGGCCTTGAGCCCGGTCGGCACCGAAGTGCTCGACCCCTTGCTGCGCCTGGTGCGCTTGCTCGAGCACCCCGGCGACCTGCCGCTGCTGGCGCCGCTGATCGAACGCGAACTGATCTATCGCCTGCTCACCGGCGAGCAGGGCGCACGCCTGGCGCAGATCGTCACCGCCGGCGGGCAGGGTCAGCAGATTGCGCGGGCGATCCAGTGGCTGCGGCAGCACTACAACAAGCCGCTGCGTATCGCCGAGCTCGCCAGCATGGTGAACATGAGCCCGTCGTCGCTGCATCATCATTTCCGGCAGATCACCGCGATGAGCCCGCTGCAGTACCAGAAGGTGCTGCGCCTGCATGAAGCGCGGCGCTTGCTGCTCACCGAAGGCTGCGACGTGGCGACCGCGGCGCACCGCGTCGGTTACGAAAGCCCCTCGCAGTTCAGTCGCGAATACAGCCGCCAGCATGGCGCGCCGCCGTTGCGGGATGTGATGCGGCTGCGGGCGATGCCCGGCGCGGAACTCGAAATTCCCGCGTAACCCCGTAGGCTGGGCTGAGGCAAAGCCGAATCCCAGCGCAGGTATGCAGATGGCGACGTTGGGGTTTGCACCCCAACCTACGGCAGCGCGTGTAGGTTGGGGTGCAAACCCCAACATCGTCATGTGCAACACATGCGGGATGAAGGGATTTCCAACCCGACTTACGCCTCCCGCACCACCATCAAGCGGATCTCGCTCATATCCTCGATCGCATAACGCACACCTTCGCGACCGATGCCGGACAGCTTCACGCCGCCATACGGCATGTTGTCCACGCGGAAACTAGGCACGTCGTTGACGATCACGCCGCCTTGCTCCAGCTCGTTCCACGCGCGCATGGCATGATCGAGGCTGTCGGTGAAGATGCCCGCCTGCAGGCCGTAGTCCGAATCGTTGACCATCGCAAATGCATCGTCGATGCGTTCGAACGGCACCAGCAGCGCAAACGGCCCGAATGCTTCCATGCGATTGACCTTGGCGTCCTTCGGCACCTTTTCCATCAAGGTCGCTTCCAGCACGTTGCCCTTGCGCTTGCCGCCGCACAGGATGGTGCCGCCGGCTTGCTGCGCTTCGTTGATCCAGCCTTCCAGGCGCTGCGCGGCCGCCTCGTCGATCATCGGGCCGAGGAACACGCTCTTGTCCTTCGGATCGCCCGCCTTGAGTTGCTGCACGGCTTGCACCAGGCGCTGCTTCAATTCTTCGTAGAGCGACACGTGCGCATAGATGCGCTGCACGCTGATGCAGCTTTGTCCGGATTGATAGAACGCGCCGAAGATCAAACGCTCGATCACCCGATCCAGATGCGCGTGCTGATCGGCGTCCACGATGCATGCGGCATTGCCGCCCAGTTCCAGCGTGACCTTCTTGCGGCCAGCGCGCGCCTTCAGATCCCAGCCGATCTGTCCACCGGTGAAGGAAAGCAGCTTCAGGCGCTCGTCCTCGACCAGCGGCGTGGCGTGTTTGCCGTCCAGCGGCAACACCGAAAACGCCCCCTTGGGCAGATCCGTTTCCGCCAAGACCTGACCGATGATCAGTGCGCCGATCGGCGTTTTCTCCGAAGGCTTCAGCACGAACGGACAACCCGCGGCGATCGCCGGCGCCACTTTGTGCGCCACCAGGTTCAGCGGAAAATTGAACGGCGTGATGAATGAAACCGGCCCCAGCGGCACGCGCTGCGTATAGCCGCGATAGCCGCCCAGGCGCGAGGCAAGTTCGAGATTCAAGGTTTCACCGTTTACGCGCACCGCTTCTTCCGCGGCGATACGGAAGGTCTCGATCAGGCGGGTCACTTCGCCGGCGGCATCCTTGATCGGCTTGCCGGCTTCGATGCACAACGCCATGGCGAGCTCTTCATGCCGCTCCTGGAAACGCTGCGCGCAATGCTGCAGCACCGCCTGTCGCGCCCAGGGCTTGAAGTGCTTCATCGGGCCGGCGGCCTGCACGGCGGCGCGAATGGCCGCCTCGGTCGCCTGATCGTCCGGCATGGCCACGCGTGTGGCGATCTCGCCGCTGTATTTGTCGTATACCTCCATCAGGGTCGAGGACGTACGCGGCTCGTTGGCGAGGTAATAGGGATAGGTTTTGTCGAGCATGATCACTCCTTGACCGCTGCGCTCAGGCTGCGGATTTCTTCGTCGAGCACGCGGTGGTTGTCGGAATAGTCGATGGCCAGATCGATCAGGTGTACGCCACCCTGGTCGAAGGCCTTTTGCAGTGTAGGCAGGAATTCATCTGCGCTCGCGGGGCGATGTCCGTGTGCACCATGCGCTTCGGCGAAACGCACGAAATCCGGATTGCCGAACTGCATGCCGTAATCGACGTAACCCATCTCGGCCTGCTTCCAGCGGATCATGCCGTAGGCGTCGTCGCGCAGCAGCAGGATCACCAGATCGAGCTTCAGGCGCACCGCCGTTTCCAGCTCCTGCGCGTTCATCATGAAACCGCCGTCGCCGCAGATCGCCAGCACCTTGCGCTCCGGATACACCATCTTCGCCGCCATCGCCGAAGGCAGGCCGGCGCCCATGGTGGCCAGCGCGTTGTCCAGCAGCACCGTGTTGGGCTGGCGCGCCTTGTAGTAGCGCGCGTACCACAGCTTGTACATGCCGTTGTCCAGGCACAGGATGCCGTCATCCGGCATGCAGCGGCGCGTGTCGGCCACGATGCGCACCGGATGCATCGGGAAGCGTGCCTCGTCGGCGTACTGGCCAAGCTGCGCATGAAACGCCTTGCGCACTTTGTCGAAGTAGCGGAAATCCCAATGCGCCTGCGCATCCAGCGCATCGGTCAGGCGTTCCACCGTGTGCGCGATATCGCCCACCACTTCGATCTGCGGGAAATACACCGTATCCACTTCCGCCGAGGAGAAGTTGATGTGGATGACGGTGCGCCGCCCGCGCTGCATGAAGAACGGCGGCTTTTCCACCACGTCGTGGCCGACGTTGATGATCACGTCGGCGGCATCGATCGCGCGATGCACGAAATCGCCATCGGAAAGCGCGGCGTTGCCCAGCCACAGATGGTGCTCTTCATCCACCACGCCCTTGCCCATCTGCGTGGTGAAGAAGGGAATGCCGAGCTTGTCGATAAAGGCGCGCAGGGCCACCGCGGTGCGTTGGCGATTGGCCGCGGCGCCGATCATCAGGATCGGGTGCTTCGCGTTGCTGATCGCCTCGGCCGCCTGCACCAGTGCCGCATCGTCGGGTGAGGGGCGGCGGGCGTATTCGGTGGGCAGCAGGATGTAATCGTCGACGCTGTCGCGCGCGATGTCTTCGGGCAGCTCCAGGTGCACCGCGCCGGGGCGCTCTTCCTCCGCGCGGCGGAACGCTTCACGGATGCGCGCGGGAATCGTCGCGGCGGATACGATCTGCCGTGTGTACTTGGTCAGCGGTTGCATCATGTCGACCACATCGACCAGCTGGAACAGGCCCTGCTTGTGCGTGCGGATCGGCTTCTGGCCGGTGATCATCAGCATTGGCATGGCGCCAAGCTGGGCATAGGCCGCCGCGGTTACCAGGTTGGTGGCGCCCGGCCCCAGCGTGGACAGGGCCACGCCCGCCTCGCCGGTCAGCCGGCCCCAGGTGGCGGCCATGAAGCCGGCGGCCTGTTCGTGGCGCGTCACGATCAGCTTGATGGACGACTCGCGCAACGCCTCGACCAGGTCGAGGTTTTCCTCGCCGGGCACGCCGAAGATGCTGCGCACGCCTTCGGCTTCCAGCGCTTTGACGAACAGGGATGCCGCTTTCATACATCGTCTCCAAGGGATAACGGATGCTATATGTACTCCAATGTTCGATTCGTGCGGTGATGCGTTTGAGTCGTGTGAAGAATGGATGCGCGTAGGTTGGGGTGCAAATCCCAACAGGCCATGCACGTTGCGGGATGATGTTGGGGTTTGCACCCCAACCTACTCCTCGCTGACACGCAAGGGCAATTCGCCGTCCGCCAATTTCGCCTTCAACGGCGTATCTACCGCCACGCCCTGCGCTGAACGCAGCACCTTGCCTTCGGCATCGAACAGGATCGCATAGCCACGCTCCAGCGTAGCCAGCGGACTCACCGCATGCATCGCACGCGCCGTCTGCTGCAAGTTCAAGCGTTCGCGCTCCAGCTTGTGCAGCGTCATGCGGCGCAAATGCGCAGCATGCTGCGCGAGCCGTTGCCGGAGCATCGCCAGGCGCTGGCGTGGATGTTGCGCCAACAGGCGTGCATAAACGCGATCGAGGTGGACCGTCTTGCGCGTAACCTGCGCCAGCCGGCAGGCCAGCAGCTGGCGGTGCAGGCGCTGCAGGCGATCGCGGTCGCGTGCGAGCCGCGCCTGCGGACGCTGTGCCTGCAAGCGCACCAGCAAATGGTCGATGCGCTGGATGCGCGCATGCAGGCGCCGCTCGTGGATGGCGGCGACGCGCCGCTGCAACTGTTCCAGTTGCCGGCGCAACGCGAGGATGTCCGGCACCAGCAGTTCGGCCGCGGCCGAGGGCGTGGGCGCGCGCAAGTCGGCCACGAAATCGGCGATGCTGAAATCGATCTCATGCCCCACCGCGCTGACCACCGGCACCGCACTGGCGTGAATGGCGCGCGCGACCCGTTCGTCGTTGAAGGCCCACAGGTCTTCCAGCGAACCGCCTCCGCGCGTCAGCAGCAGCACGTCATAGCGCCCGCAGGCGGCGGCCTTGCGCAGCATCGCCACGATCGCCGGCGGCGCCTCGCGGCCTTGCACCGGCACCGGCAACACGTCCACCTCGACCAGCGGCCAGCGTCGCGCCATCACGCTCAGCACATCGCGTATGGCCGCGCCGGTTGCCGAAGTGATCACGCCGATGCGGCGCGCGAAAAGTGGCAGGGGACGCTTGCGCTCCTGCGCAAACAAACCTTCCGCATCCAGTTGCGCCTTCAGGCGTTCGAACTCGCGCTGCAGCGCGCCTTCGCCGGCCGGCTCCATATGCTCGGCCACCAGCTGGAATTCGCCGCGCGGTTCGTACAGGCCCACCCGCGCGCGCACCAGTACGTGCATGCCATCGGCCGGCTTGAAGCGCAGCCAGCCGCTCTTGGGCTTGAACATCGCGCAGCGTACCTGCGCCGCGTTGTCCTTCAGCGTGAAATACAGATGACCGGAAGCGGGGCGCGCCACGTTCGACAGCTCACCCTCGATCCACACCAGCGGTAGCGCATCTTCCAGCAAGCCGCGCACCAGCCGGTTGAGCGTGCTGGGCGTGAGAATATGCCGGGGCGGCTGGCCGGCACCTTCGCGGAAATCGTCGGGCGCGTGCATGGGGGCGGGAGACTAGCACGAATGGCGCAACGGACCTCGCGCGGTATTCCGAACGGATCACGCGTATGGACATTGTGCTGCACCGGTCGGGCATACGGCACCGGCCGGTGCAGCAGGGCGGGCGTCAGAGCGATCCATGAAATGACCGATCCTGGTGCCCGCCGGGACGGTGAATCCATCGGCGATTACGATCCGCATCGCGCCAACGGAATGAGGATCGGTGGTATCTGGCTGAGGTTGACGGTCACGCTGCTGCCGCACGCAATGTTGATGGCAAGGCCAGGTACCGAAGCGTCAACCGACACCCTAGGGCTCTCGATCGAGAGAATCGCTCCGGGCAAGATGCTGACCGATCCGGATTGAGCCGTGATTTGCGCTGTGCCTATGCTCAGCACGCTGACGTTGCAGCTGCCGTCCGGGACGGTGGTTACCAGGGGCGAAAAAGTTTGCGAAAGGAAGCTTCCGGTGCACGTTGCGGTTGCGCTGGATATGCCGTCGTTGATGGCGAGCGTGCCGGTGCCGTTGGAAGCGTTTATGGTGCCGGTATGGGTGTCGATGGTCAGAGCGCTGAAGTTCAAGGTGCCGGGTATGTTGGCGCCCGCCAGCGAAACTTCGCCGGAGCACGCTGCCGGCGCAAGGGTGAATACACCATCATTGCTGGTGATCGGGCTGGGCGACTGACAGCTCAAGGTAACGGTCCCGCTAGGCAGCGGGCCGGAGCAATGGATCAGGTGGGCGCCGGCGCCAGGATTGACTTGGCACTGCAACGACACGGTGGCCGCCGATGCAATGCGCGCCGGAACGAAAGTCAGCAACACGCCCGAGGCGATCAGGGCGATGGCGGCAAGAGCACGAACGCTCATCCTGAAGATGGGCGCTTGCATGAGGTGCGACTTCATATGAATGTCTCCTCGCTTGACTATAAGCCGAGCATGATCGGCGGCCGAGTATTTGTAGACTCGGCTGCCAAGCCCTGCACGCCATGCATGCATACACCAGCCGTAGTGCTGGGATTGGTAGCCAAGCGCTACGGCGCTACATGGCTATAACGCGTTGCAAGAGACACTCGGAACTGTAATTGGGAAGAGCCGATTCAAATTGAGGGTCACGGAGCTGCCGCAATCGGCGCTGACCTCAATGATGCCAGGCACGGAGGCTCCGCCGGTGAGGCCGCGGCTGATGATCGTGAATGTGGAGTTGGCGTAACTGACGGACGCGGTGCCACCGCCTTGACCACTCTTGATCTCCGCAATGCCCACACCAAGCACGCTGGCGATGGCGTCTAACGCGCCCTGCGCGACGTTGAGCGTAAGCGGTGACTGGGTCAGCGAGAAAAAGGTGCCGGTGCCGGTCACAGTCACGCTCGAGAGGCCATTGCTAGCGGTAAGTGTGCTAGTTCCGCCGCTGTTTGCGGTGACCAATCCGCTGTTGGAATCGACGGAGAGAGGGTTTGCTTCCGAGGTGAGAGATACAGTGGTCCCCGCGACCATGGCAGTGCCGGTGCAAGTCGCCGCGATGACAACGTACACGCCGTCGCTGTCGCCGATTGGATTGGGAGACCGGCAATTCAAAGCTATGAAGCCATCGACAGTGATACCGTTACAGGTGAGGGTGTTGCCGTTGCTGTTGGTACCCACCTGACATTGCAGCGTAACGGGTGATGCCGCTTCGGCACGGGTGGGTATGGCACCAAGGACTATGGCTGATACCGTCGTGGCCGCGATAGCTAGCACACTGAGCATTCTGGCCGCGTTCAATTTGAAGATGGACGTACGCTCGAGTTGCAGTTTCATGGGTGTCTTCTCCCTATGACTACGACAGTATCGGGGTGCGGAAATCATCGGCGGGTGTAACACGCTTCGGAAAGACCGTTTAAATATCCCCGGGCGAGTAGAGCAGGCGTGGCGGATCGCGCAAATCCAAACATTGCCGTGTCTGCTCTGGTCGAATGTAGCCAGAGCAAACGAAGGCTCGCGTATACGTGCTGCGAAGAGAAGCAGCACGTAACCTGGCCCCGTTTTGCAACGGTCATTTCAGGTTGGGAGGATCACCTAGGCCTGGATGGCAATCACAGTATCGCCATGCATATGTCACGACGCAGGGATCGTCATCCCGGCCTACATGTCATCGGACTCGCTCATGTCGCGCAATCGTCGCAGATGCCGCTGCCGCATTCGCCATGCACGCATCCCAGTATTGATCGCAAACCAGGTTGCTATGGCCGCAAGTGGCCAGGCGACGAAGACAGGCCACAGTACCGCGCTTATGGCCAGCACGAGGAGCCCCAGCGTGACGCCCATCATCGCGCCGGTTTCGGTATCGCCCAGCACACGACGATCGGTCAGCGCCGCGCCCATGGTGTTGGCGATGCGCAGGGCGCCGGCGGCGGCGCGGCCGGAGCTGCCGCCGAGGTGCTTGGGTTGCGGCGGCCGCGCTTCGCTGCTGCGCACGCGTTCGCCGCGGCGATAGCGGCGCGGCGCCAGTACGATCTCGGTGGCGTTTTCCAGGTCTTTTTCGTACTGCCGCGCCAGTTGCGAGGCGAGGCCGGCGTCTTCGATCGCCACGTCGATCTCGCGGTTGTTCAACCAGCTGGCGAGGTTCAGATTGGACGAACCGACGCGTGCCCATTGCCCGTCCGCCACTGCGGTCTTGGCGTGCAGCATCGAACCGTTCCACTCGAACACGCGGATGCCGGCCTTGAGCAGCGGCCGATAGCCGGCGCGGGACATGCCGGCCACCAGCGGAAGGTCGCTGGTGCCGGGCACCAGCAGGCGCACGTCCACGCCATCGCGCGCGGCGGCCGACAGCGCCTGCACATACGGCGCGACGCCGACGAAATACGCATCGGTCAGCCACAGCGTGCGGCGCGCCATCGCCGCGATCAGCTGATCGAGGCGATACATGCCGGCGGTAGCCGGTTGCGTGGCGATGACGCGCAAGGCAACGCCGCCTGCTTCGACATGTTCCGGCACTGGCGCGTAGATGGGATGCGATCCCCCTGCGGCGATCCAGCTGTCGGCGAAGGCGGCTTCCAGTTCCAGCACGGCCGGGCCGCGCAAGGCCAGCCCCGTATCGCGCCACGGCGGCACCTTGCGCGCGGCGTCGCCCAGCCACTTGGCGCTGACGCATACGCCGGAAAGAAAGCCCAGCGTTCCATCCACCACCAGTTGTTTGCGGTGATCGCGGCTCATCCAGCCCAGCGCCTGCCCAAGCTGCGGCGGATTGAACACGCGCACTTCACCGCCGGCTTCACGCAAGGGTTTCCAGAACGCGGAACGGGATTGCCCGAGGCAACCGAGCCAGTCGACGATCACGGCCACCTGCACGCCGCTGCGCGCGCGTTCGGCCAGGGCGTCACGGAATGCGCGGCCCACTTCGTCGTCGCGGACGATGTAGTTTTCCAGCAGTACGCGATGCCGTGCCGCGCGGATCGCGGCCAGCCAGGCATCGAAGTGCTGCTGCGCGTCGATCAGCAGATCCACCCGGTTGCCGCCGAGCAAGGGCGCACCGGCGGCCCGGCTCAAGGCCTGCTCGGCGAGTACGCGATTGGCGGTGGGCGGTGGCGTAGCCATTGTTTTGGGGATAGGGGTGGGGAATAGGGAATAGCAGATTGCAGTGTGGTGCAAGCGTCAGGAATCTTTTGTCGTCTGTCATCCAGCTTGCCGCGGACAGTTTTCTATTCCCCATTCCCTTGATTCCCCTATTCCCTCAACCCCGGTTCCCTGCCACCATCACTTCATGTTGCCAGAGCAGCGTTTTACGGACACCGATGCCTGTGCGCAGCTGGTCGTCGAGCGGCTGGGAGCCGACCTGCGCGTCGCGGCCCCGTTGGGTTTAGGCAAGCCGCACGGATTGCTCAATGCGCTGTATGGCCTGATGCAGGCCGACACCTGGCGGTCGATGACCTTGTATACCGCGTTGTCGCTGACCCGGCCGCGGCCTAGGAACAGCCTGGAGGCGCGCTTCCTCGATCCGTTCGTGGAACGGCATTTCGGCGCCGACTATGTCGATCCGCAGTACGCGCTCGACCAGATCCAGGGCAAGCTGCCGCCGAACGTGGCGGTGCACGAGTTCTACATGCAATCGGGTGCGCTGCTGCATGCGGGCAGCGCGCAGCGCAATTACATCAGCCAGAACTATACGCACGTGGCGCGTGATCTGGTCGTGCAGGACATCAACCTGCTGGTGCAGCTCGTCGCACGCCGCGAAACGCCTGCCGGCGTGCGCTACAGCCTGTCGTGCAATCCGGATCTCTCGCTGGATTTTCTCGATCGCGTCAAGGCCGTCGGCAAGGCGCGTCCGTTATGCGTGGCGGTGGTGCATCCGGCCTTGCCGTACATCGGCGGCGATGCGGAAGTGCCGCAGGAATTCTTCGATATCGAGCTGACGCCGCCGTCGTCGCCCGCGCTGTTCGCCGTGCCCCGCCTGCCAGTGGATACCGCCGAATACGCGCTCGGCCTGCATGCCAGTGCGCTGGTGAAAGATGGCGGTTGCCTGCAGATCGGCATCGGCGCCTTGTCCGACGCCCTGGTCAAAGGGCTGCTATGGCGGCATCAGGATAACGTCGCCTGGCGCAAGACCTTGCTTGCGCTCGATCAAGGCGGCAACACACACACGGTGGCGGGCCGCGTGGGTGGCCTGGGCAGTTTCAAGACCGGTTTGTACGGCTGCAGCGAAATGATCATGGATGGCTTGATGCACCTGGCCAAGGCCGGCGTGCTCAAGCGCCGCAGCTGGGACAACCTGGCGCTGGAGCGCGCCGCCGCCGCGGGACGCCTGCCCGGCGACGTGCCCGGTGGCCATTACCTGCGCGGCGCCTTCTTCCTGGGTTCGCGCGATCTGTATGACTGGCTGGAAACCGTCGCCGGCAGCGATGCGGATGCGATCGACATGTGCCGGGTTTCCAACGTCAACCAGCTTTATGGCGATCATCAGGCGCTGGCAAGCCTGCAGCGCCGCGGTGCGCGTTTCTTCAACACCTGCATGATGTCCACGCTGCTCGGCGCCGCCGTATCGGAGACGCTGGAAGACGGACATGTGGTCAGCGGCGTGGGCGGGCAATACAACTTCGTCGCCATGGCGCACGAACTGCCCGATGGACGATCCGTGCTGCTGCAGCGCGCGACCCGCCAGGGCAGGAACGGCGTGGAAACCAACATCCGCTGGCAGTACGGCCAGATCACCATTCCCCGCCATCTGCGCGACATCGTGGTGAGCGAATACGGCGTGGCCGACCTGCGTGGCAAAAGCGACAGCGAATGCATCGAAGCGATGCTGGCGATCAGCGACGCGCGCTTTATCGATGCGCTGGCCGCCGAAGCCAAATCGCACGGCAAGCTCGCCGCCGACTTCAAGCTTCCGGAAGCTTGGCGCAAGCATCGGCCCGAACTGTTGCATGAAGCCCTGGACAAGCCGATGCGCAAGGGATTGCTGCCGAAGTTTCCGTTCGGCAGCGATTTCACCGAAACCGAACTGCGCCTGTTGCCGGCGCTGGAATGGCTGCAGTCATCCAGCAACAGTTGGAAGGGCAGGTGGCGATTGCTCAAGGCGTTTTGCCGTCCAGGCGAGGCGACTACCGAAGAGATCGTCGCGCTGGAACGGATGGGGCTGTCGACAGCGACCAGGCTGAGCGATCGCCTGCAACGCAGGCTGTTGCAAGCCGCATTGCGTCGACCGTAGTCGTAGGCTGGGTTAGCGCAGCGTAACCCAGCATCACCACTCCTGACGACCGCACCGTCAAACCACATGATGAATTGCGCAAACCCGCACACCATGTTTCACTCCGGCAATGGCAGAATGCCTGTTCGACGACGCCACAGGGGGAAGCAAGGTCGTGGCCTTGGCACCAATTCATGACAGCATTTGCTCCCATGCAATGACATGGCAGGGCCCACGGTTCGCGACGTGCGAATGGATCTCTTTTCGCTTGCGAGGCTTGCTTGCCTAGCGTGCGCTAACCGTGAAAAGACTCAGCCCGCAATTGCGCACCGCCGGCACCTATGTGCTGGTTTCGGCGATCTACATATGGGTGTCCGGTCATGTGCTGGGCAGCCTGGTGCATGATCCGCGCCGCATCGTGTTCTATCAGATCCTCAAGGGCTGGCTGTTCGTGCTGGGCACAGGCCTGCTGCTGTACTGGATGATCGGCCGCACCGTGCATCGCCTGGCCGACGCCAACCAGCGCCTGCTCGACAGCCACGAGCAAGCCTTGCGCGTGCTGGTGGGCGCCATGGACATCCGCCACAAGGAAACCAGCGATCACTCCGAGCGCGTGGTGCGCATGGCCCTGGGACTGGCGAAACTGGCCGGCCTGGAAGGCGATGCCTTGCGTGACGTGAAGTTCGGCGCACTGCTGCACGACATCGGCAAGCTGGCCTTGCCCGATGCCATCCTGATCAAGCCCGGCAAGCTGGACGAAGACGAAACCCTGGTGATGCGCACGCACCCGCGCCTGGGCTACGACATGCTGCAGCGGATCGAATTTCTACGCGGCGCCAGCGCCATTCCCTACAGCCATCACGAGCGCTGGGATGGCACCGGTTATCCGCAGGGTTTGCAAGGCGAAGACATTCCAATTGCCGCGCGCATCTTCAGCGTGGTGGACGTATGGGACGCGCTGAGCTTTTCGCGCGTCTACAAACCCGCATGGCCGGAACCGGACGTGCTGCATTATCTGCGCGAGGCCGCCGGCGGGCAGCTCGATCCGCATCTGGTGAAATTGTTTCTGGATAACTATGCGGAGTTGAAAGGGCTGGCGCTGAATCCGTAACGATGCGACGTTTAGTTACCCCCGGATCAAGTCCGGGGTAACCCAACCTGCAAAAGCCTACGGTGCGAAGGAACGGTCGTTTTCAAGGACGCATTGCGCTGATATCGGCGCAATGTTTTTCCAGCGTCGCGCATCGAATGGCGCGGCGATCAGCATCGAAACCTGCTGCAGGAACAGCTCACGCGGCACTTCCACCGCACCCAGCCCCAGCAGATGCGGGTTGCTCACCTGTGCATCGATCAACGGACATCCCCATTCGCGCAACAGTGCGGCCAGCGCGCACAGCGCCAGCTTCGAGCCGCCACTGTGCGCGCTGAACATCGATTCGCCGCAGAACAGCCGGCCAATGGAAACGCCGTAGACGCCGCCGACCAGGCGCTCCTGCTCCCACACTTCCACGCTGTGCGCATGACCCATGTCATGCAGGGCGCCATACGCTTCGATCATGGCGGGACTGATCCAGGTGCCGACCTGGCCTGCGCGTGGCGCCGCGCAGGCTTGCATGACCTGCCGGAACGCGCGATCCACGCTTACCTGCCAATCCTTGTCTTTCAACGATCGGCGCAGGCTGCGGTTCGGTTGCAGTTGCTCGGTGAGGAACACACAGCGCGGATCGGGCGACCACCACAGGATCGGCTCGCCTTCGTTGAACCACGGAAAGATGCCTTGCGCGTAAGCCGTCAGCAGCCGCTGCGGTGAAAGATCGCCACCGAAGGCGAGCAAGCCATTGGGTTCGGCGAGCGCCTGGCGCGGATCGGGAAAGCGGTCCGGAAGCTGATCGTCGAGCCGGGGCAGGCGGATCATGGTCGGGTGGCGTAAGGGCTGTGGTCGAGCAATTCCTCCGCATAAGCGTCCATGCTCTGGCACTCGTGCGCAAGCGCGCGGCGCACGGCGCTGCGAAAACCCTCATGCACCAGGTAATGCCGCGAATGTGTACGCACCGGCAAGAAACCGCGCGCCAGTTTGTGCTCGCCCTGCGCACCGGGTTCGAAGCGCTGCAAACCCTGCGCGATGGCGTATTCGATGCCCTGGTAATAGCACAGCTCGAAATGCAGGTCCGGCACATCCACACTGGCGCCCCAGTAGCGGCCGTAAAGCGTGGTGGCGCTGCGCAGCATCAAGGCCATCGCAACGATCTCCTCGCCTTGCCACGCCAGGGCAAGTTGCACGGCGTTGCCGAACTCTTTGCGCAGGTATTGGAAGAACGCTTCGGTCAGCGCGGCGTGATTGCCTTTGGCGTCGAACGTGGACGCATACAGCGCATGCACGCGCCGCCATTCGCGCGCACCCAGTTCGGCGCCACCGACCATGCCGATGCGCAAGCCATGCGCGGCGACGTGCTTGCGCTCGTGCCGAATATTTTTGCGTTTCTTGTGGTTGAGCGCGGCAAGGAACGCATCGAAATCAGCGTAGCCCCGGTTGTGCCAGTGAAACTGCACGTCGCTGCGCGCCATCCAGTCCGCGCCGAATGCGGGCAGGTCGTCGTCGGCGAGAAAGTTCGCGTGCACGGACGACAACTGCAGCCGCTGCGCCTGCTGCTGCATCGCTTCCACCAGCAGCTCGCGCAGGGCGGGATCGTCGCCGACCAGCAGGCGCGGGCCGGTAACCGGCGAGTAGGGCACGGCGTTGAGCAGCTTGGGGTAATACTCGCCGCCGGCCTGCTCCCACGCGCTGGCCCAGCTCCAGTCGAACACGAATTCGCCGTGCGAATTGCCCTTGAGGTACAGCGGCGCCGCAGCGATCAGCGCGCCCTTGCGATATAGGCCCAGGTGATGCGCCTGCCAGCCCCATTCTGGACGAATGCAGCCGGTGCGTTCGAGGCCGGCGAGGAAGGCGTGCGAGAGGAAGGGGTTGTCGTCCGGACGCAGCGCGTCCCACGCCACGGCGGCGATGTCGTCGATGCTTTCGTGGAAGCGGGCTTCGATCATGTAGGGGAGGGAATAGGGATTGAGGGAACAGTGAGTAGTTAGAAGCAACTTATCGCGACCCGGCATCCCTATCCGGATCGCCTTTCCTTGCCGAGATCTGCTTCTCCTATTCCTTATTCACTACTCCCTATTCCCTTCTATTTCACACCCTGATCCAGCCAGCGCTCCGCATCCAGCGCCGCCATGCAGCCAAAGCCGGCCGACGTCACCGCCTGGCGATACACATGGTCCGCCACGTCGCCCGCCGCAAACACGCCGGGCACCGACGTCATCGTCGCCATGCCTTCCAGGCCGCTCCTGATCTTGAGATAGCCGTCGTGCATGTCGAGCTGGCCTTCGAAGATGCCGGTGTTGGGCGTATGGCCGATCGCCACGAAGAAACCAGTGGCTTCGATGTCGCGCGTGGCGCCGCTGTTGACGTCCTTCACGCGCACGCCGGTCACGCCGGTGTTGTCGCCCAGCACCTCGGCGATGGTGTGGTTCCACACCAGTTCGATCTTGCCGGCAGCGGCTTTCTCGAACAGCTTGTCCTGCATGATCTTCTCCGCGCGCAGCTTGTCGCGGCGATGCACCAGGTACACCTTGCGGCCGATGTTGGCCAGGTACAGCGCCTCTTCCACGGCGGTGTTGCCGCCGCCGACCACCACCACATCCTGGTCGCGGAAGAAGAAGCCGTCGCAGGTGGCGCAGGCCGACACACCCTTGCCCTTGAAGTGTTCCTCGCTGGGAATGCCAAGGTATTTGGCGGTGGCGCCGGTGGCGATGATCAGCGCGTCGCAGGTGTATTCACCCGAGTCGCCCTTCAGGCGGAACGGACGCTGCTTCAGATCGACCGAGTGAATGTGGTCGAACACCATCTGCGTCTCGAAGCGCTCGGCATGTTCGGCCATGCGCTGCATCAGTTCCGGACCTTGCACACCGTTGACATCGCCGGGCCAGTTGTCGACTTCGGTGGTGGTCATCAGCTGTCCACCTTGCTGCAAGCCGGTGATCATGGTCGGCTTGAGGTTGGCGCGCGCCGCGTACACCGCAGCGGTGTAGCCGGCGGGACCGGAGCCGAGGATCAGCAGGCGGCTATGCTTGGGGGTGGTCATTGCTATAATCCTTAAGGGTTTGCTGGCAATTTGTAAGGTGGTTCTTGGGTTTGCCCAAACGCCCTGGCGGGCGCTCCGGGGAGTCCGCAAGGATGGGGAAGTCGCACAGCCTATTCAAGGTTGACGTGCGGGCACCGTTTCTGAACCTGACCTGTGAACGCCATCCTCCGCGCTCTCGCTATGTGGCCGGCACCCCTTGTTACACTGCATCGCGCATATCCCTACATATCTTGAAGGAAACACACCCCGGTGGCGGCGCGTAGCGCAAACGTTCGAAAAGCAAAGGAAAAGACGGCCTTGAGCGAGGAGGTGAAGCGCCGCCTGCGCGAAGCCGGCGCGCTGCTGCTGTTGCCGTTGGCGCTGTACCTGCTGGTATGCCTGCTCGGCTACGACCCGGCCGATCCGGGCTGGTCGCACGCCGACACCAGCGGCCACGTGCACAATCTCGGCGGCACCGTCGGCGCCTATTTCGCCGATCTGCTGCGCTATCTGTTCGGCGCGGTGGCGTATTGCTTCCCCTTGCTGTTGCTGTTCCTGGGCGTGCAGGTGCTGCGCAACCATGGCGTGCGCAGCGTGCAGCCGTGGGAGCCGTCGCTGCGCCTGATCGGCTCGGTGTTCTTCTTCATCACCGCGCCAGGGCTGTGCTGGATCATCTTCCGCGACAGCACCATGGCGCCCGAAGGGCCGGGCGGGGTGATCGGCCGCGGCGTCGGCCATGGCCTGCTCAGCGCGTTCGGCGACAAGGGCGCGCCGTTGTTCCTGCTGGCGATTTTCCTGGTCGCGATCACGTTCGCCACCGGGCTGTCCTGGTTCAAGTTGATGGACCTAATCGGACAGGGCGTACTGAAACTCGCCGGCTGGTTCGGCGGCAAGCTGCGCAGGGCGCCGGAAGTGATCGCCGCGCACCAGGCGCGCGTCGAGCGCGAAGTGGTGAAGAAGACCGAGGCGATCAAGCAGGCCAAGCGCGAGCCGGTGCGCATCGAGGCGCCCGCCGCGCCGGTGGTCAAAAGCGAACGCGCGCGCGTGGAAACGCAGATTCCGCTGTTCGTCGGCGCCGCCCAGCCGGGCGAACTGCCGCCGCTGTCGCTGCTGGACGAAGCGCCGGAGCAGGGCCCGGGTTATTCCGAAGAAACGCTGGAAGTGCTGTCGCGCCAGGTCGAGCTGAAGCTCAAGGACTTCAAGATCGAGGCCAAGGTGGTGGGCGTGTACCCCGGCCCGGTGATCACCCGTTTCGAACTGGAACCCGCAGCAGGCGTGCGCGGCAGCCAGGTATCGAGCCTGGACAAGGACATCGCGCGCGGCCTGTCGGTGGTCAGCGTGCGCGTGGTCGACGTGATCCCGGGCAAGAACGTGATCGGCCTGGAAATTCCCAACGCCAAGAAGCAGATCGTGTACCTGTCGGAAATCTTGCGTTCCGACAAATACGACCAGCAGAAATCGCCGCTCACGCTGGCGCTGGGCAAGGACATCGGCGGCCGCGCGATGGTGGCCGACCTGGCCAAGATGCCGCACTTGCTGGTGGCCGGTACCACCGGTTCGGGCAAATCGGTGGCGGTGAACGCGATGGTGCTGAGCCTGTTGTACAAGGCCAGCGCCAAAGACGTGCGCATGATCATGATCGACCCGAAGATGCTGGAACTCTCGGTGTACGAGGGCATTCCGCATCTGCTCGCGCCGGTCGTCACCGACATGAAGGAGGCCGCCAACGCGCTGCGCTGGTGCGTGGCCGAGATGGAGCGCCGCTACAAGCTGATGGCCGCGGTGGGCGTGCGCAACCTGGCCGGCTTCAACAAGAAGGTGAAGGATGCCGAGAACAACGGGCAGCCGATCCTGGACCCGCTGTTCAAGGCCAATCCCGATCTGCCCAACCAGGTGGCCGAGCCGCTGGAAACGCTGCCGTACATCGTGGTGATCATCGACGAATTCGCCGACATGATGATGATCGTCGGCAAGAAGGTCGAAGAACTTATCGCGCGCCTGGCGCAGAAGGCGCGCGCCGCCGGCGTGCATCTGATCCTGGCCACGCAGCGTCCGTCGGTGGACGTGATCACCGGCCTGATCAAGGCGAACATTCCCACTCGCATCGCGTTCCAGGTGTCGAGCAAGATCGACTCGCGCACCATTCTTGACCAGTCCGGCGCCGAAACCCTGCTCGGCCATGGCGACATGCTCTATCTGCCGCCCGGCACCGCCACGCCCGAACGCGTGCACGGCGCCTTCGTCGACGACCACGAAGTGCACAACGTGGTGAACTGGCTGAGGGCACAGGGCGCGCCGCAATACATCGAAGGCGTGCTGGAAGAAGTGCAGGCCACCAGCGATGGCAAGTTCATCAACGAATCGGGCCTGCCGCAGGACGGCGAGGAAGGTGGCGACGCCGAAGCGCAGCTCTACGACAAGGCCGTGCGCATCGTCACCGAAACCCGCCGCGCGTCGATCTCCGGCGTGCAGCGCCACCTGCGCATCGGCTACAACCGCGCCGCGCGCCTGATCGAACAGATGGAGCAGGACGGTGTGGTGAGCGCTCCGCTGCACAACGGCAACCGTGAGGTACTGGCGCCGCCACCGCCGAAGCACTGAGCTGAGGGGCCAACCCCACATGATGCCTCGTAGGTTGGGGTGCAAACCCCAACATAGCCATCTCCATGCAACGCAATGTTGGGGTTCGCACCCCAACCTACGCCAACGTCGCCCATCGTTGTGTTGGGGTTCGGCTTCGCCTCAGCCCAACCTACTATGCTTCGCACATCCGGCTTACCAGGAACGGGAATCCATGAAACGCCTCCACGTCGCCGCTTTTCTTGCCGCGTTCGTCTTGCTCGCCAGCAGCGTCGCCCAGGCCGCCACCGGCCCGGCACGCACCCGGCTCAACGCCTTTGCGCAAGGCCTGCATGCGCTTTCCGGCAACTTCAGCCAAACCCTCACCGACCCCAACGGCAAGACCAGCAAGAGCAGCAGCGGCACCCTGGTGCTGGAAGCGCCGCACCAGTTCCGCTGGGATACGCTGGCGCCGTACAAGCAGACCATCGTCGCCGACGGCAGCCGCGTGTGGCTGTACGACCCGGATCTGGAACAGGTCACCGTGCGCCGACAGGACACCGAGGAAGCGCACAGCCCGCTGACCGTGCTCACCGACCTCTCGCAACTGGACAAGGCCTTTCGCGTCATCGAACAGGGCGAGCACGACGGCCTGGTGTGGTTGCGGCTGACCTCCACCGCGAAAGATCCGCAATTCAGCTACGCCGACCTCGGTTTCGATGCGAACGGCCTGGCGCGCATGCAGTTCAAGGACCAGCTCGGCGCCACCACCGATATCCGGTTCTCCAACTGGCAGCGCAATCCGCAAATTCCGCCGCAGGATTTCAATTTCACGCCGCCCAAAGGCGCGGATGTGATCGGCGACTTGCCGGAACTGACCACGCAGCCACTGAAAAACTGATTCGCGCGACGTGATCCGCCAGTTACCGCGTTGGGCGTGGATCGGCGGCGGCCTGCTCGCCTCGGCCGCCGGATGCATCAACGCGGTCGGTTACCTGTGTTTTCGCCATCAGCCGGTGACTCATCTCACCGGCACCAGCACCATGCTGGGCATTGCGCTGGCGCACGGCGACAAGGTGGAACTGCTGCACTGGGCGGGGACCATTGCATCGTTCGTGCTCGGCGCGATGCTCAGCGGCTTCATCGTGCAGCAGCGCACCTTGCAGCTTGGCCGTCGCTACGGCGTGGTGCTCACGATCGAATCGCTGCTGCTGTTCGCGGCCATGCCGCTGATTCACGATGCGAAGGATCTGGGGCTTTATCTCGCCTCGGCCGCGTGCGGACTGCAGAACGCGATGGTCAGCACGTATAGCGGCGCGACGCTGCGCACCACGCATCTGTCGGGCATCTTCACGGATCTTGGCATGTACCTGGGCCAGCGCCTGCATGGCGAAAGAGTGGACACGCTACGCATCCATGTCTGCCTGCTGGTGGCGAGTGCCTTCATTGTCGGTGCGACGCTGGGCGCGTTGGGCTTTACGCACATCCAGGAGCGCGTGCTGCTCGTGCCTGCCGCGCTTACCGGCACAGTGGGCCTGGGCTACGCCATCTATCGCCATTTCATCCTGCCGCGACCCACGTAGGTTGGGGTGCAAACCCCAACATCGCCATCTCCACCCGTCCGGATGTTGGGGTTTGCACCCCAACCTACGTCAAGGCAGGTCCAGTGCATGCCGCAGTTCACCGCGCGTCGCGTTGTAATCGGCCTGCCATTGCGCATCACGCAGTATCTGCGCAGCAATCACCGTGCCCGCCAGCTTGCCCGCTTCCAGGTCGCTAGGAAAATGCGCCCCCATCACGATGCGATGCTGCGCGTAAAGATCGGCGCGTGCAAAAATCTCTGCACGCTTTTCCGGCAGCATGTTCGCCAGCAGCACTGCCGTGGTGTAACCAAAGGTGGCGTGTCCGCTGGGATAGCTCCAGTCGCCATTCTTTTCCTGCGACAAGGGATGCACCTGGCTGGACGCCACCGAAGGCCGCGGCCGGTGGAAATACGCCTTGGCCTGCTTCACTTGCGCCTTGTCGAACTTGGCCACGCGATCGAAAAACGCCGCCGTCTTCGGCAAGGCGGAAGGTTGTGCGGTCAACCCGATGGCGTCGGCAAAGCGGAACATGGAATGCTCCACGTCCGCCCTGGCCGCGGCCATCTCCTGCGCGGTGCGCGACTTTTGCGCAGCCAGTACGGCCTGCAGATCCTGCCTGGCCGCAGCCGAACCTGCTGCCGGTGGAGGCGGCAGCAGGTTCGACACTTCGACGACGGCAACCTGCCCACCATCGCCACCGGCCAGTGCGGGCTGGCCGATCAGAAGCATGCACAACACGAACGCAAAGCGTTTCATCAGAACAGGTCCGCCGACACGGTGAAGTTGAAGTTACGCGCCGGAATGGTGAAGTACAACGGTGTGCCGTCGGCACCGGTGGTGCCGGCGAGGGCGTTGATGGTGGTGTTGTTGAACAGGTTGTTGAGCTGCACGCCGATCCTGAAGTCCTTCACATCGCTGATGTGTGGATTGAACGTGTAGCTGGCCGTGAAGTTGGTCACCGCATAGCCGCCGATCGGCGTGTCATTTTCCGCGTTGGCCGTGTAATAGGTCTTGCCGACGAACTTGTCGACCAGCGATACGTAGACCGGACCGCTGCTGTAGATGAAGCCCAGCACGGCGGTCTTGTGCGGTGTATTCGCGTTCCACTGGTTGTCGGTGGTCTGGATCGCGCGGTTGAGCGAACCGTTGGCGTACACGCTGAAACCGCCGCCCAGCATGTAGGCGCCTTCCAGCTCGACGCCTTTGTAGTGCACGCCGCCGCCGTTGTAGAAATAAGTGAGGCCGCCCACCTTGCGGCTCTGCACGAAGTTGTTGAAGTTGATCTTGTAGACGTCTGCCGACAGCGTCAGGCGGTCGCTGCTCCAGGTGGTGCCGAGCTGGATGTTGGTGGTTTTTTCAGGCGCCACAGCGCTATCGGAGAAGGCGGGATTGGGCACGTAGAGCAGGTTGAGGTTCGGCGCCAGGAAGCCCTTGGCCCATTGCGCGTAAGCCGTCCAGTTGGAGGTGAACGCATAGTGGAATGCGGCCGAGGGCAGGGTGACGTTCCAATCCTTGGAGTAGTTCAGCGGCGTTCCGGTTTTCTGATTCACCGAGGCATCAAGATTGCGCTTGAAGTAGTTGTACTTCGCGCCGCCGACGAAATACGCGTTGTCGGTGATGTTCCACTGGTATTCGACGAACGGCTGGATCGTCACCAGCGAGTCGTTCATGCGGCGATCGGCCGAAGCTTCCTGCAAGGTCGGCGCACTGGCGTTGACGATCGGGTTGAATACGTTGAGCGTATCGTCGAATTCATACAGCCAGCGGATATCGTCCTGATGGTCGTACCACACGCCGGTGCGCAACTCACCCGGGCCGATCTCCTTGCTTAGACGGAAGATGTCGCCCCACGAACGGTTCGTGTTGCGCATGTGCTGGCCGGGTACATTGTCCGGGCCATAGGCGGTGCCATTGGGCGTTTCGCCATTGGGATCTTCGCCATTGAAGCCGAAGTGGTTGTAGCCGTAGGTGTAAGTCTTGTTGTCGATGGTCCAGCCGGAGAACTCCGAATGCAGGCCGACATAGGCCATGTTCGTGTTGATCTCATCCTTGTTGTAGCGGTAATAGGCCTGGCTGGTCGGATCGTTGTTCAATCCATAGTTGACGCCGTACTGCGCGATCTGCGCCTTGGTGGCGCCGAACGGCACGTACTGGTTGAGCTTGTTCCACATCGCGGCGAAGGTCAGCGTGGTGTTTTCGCCCAGCGGCTGCACCACCTTGGCGAACACGCTCTGGCGGCGCTGGCCGGCGTAGGTGAGGTAGCCATCCGAATCGCCGTTCTGCAGGTTGATCACGGCGCTGGTGCCGCTGCTGGTAAAGCGGCCGGTATCGATGCGGGCGCCTTCCACGGCGGTATCCCAGCTGCCGAAGCTGATGTATGGATTGATGTTGAATTCGTTCTTCGGATTGATCGACTCCACGCCAATGGTGCCGCCGAACGTAGCGTTACCCAGCGTGCTGGCCGTGCCCGGGCCGCGATCGACCACCACACTGCTGGTTTCCTGGTTGGTGAAGTACGAGGTGGAGTGGTGCGTGAAGTCGTTGGAGTCCATCCACGGAATGCCATCGAACGTCACGTTGTACTGGCCATCCTGGAAGCCGCGAATGGACACCACCGCGGCCTCCATCAAGCCGGCGCCGTTCGGCGTCACCGTGTACACGCTGGGCGCGATGGAAGCCACATCGGTGTAGTCGCCGGTGGGCGGAACGTTTTCCTGGATGTAGGTGCTGCCGATGATCGACTGCGGCTGCGTCGCCACCGTGGAGCCTTGGGTGGGCGCAATGGAACTCACTGCCGTATTGGCGGTTACCTGCATGCCGGCCAGGGTTTTGGCATTTTGTGATGACGCACTGGCATCCGCATTATCGACCGCGCTGGGACCGCTGGCGGCAGTGGCCGTGTCCTGTGCGTGGATGGGTGCGGGGATGCTCAACGCAACGCCCAGGGCGAGATAGATCGACGAACGGCGGTACAGCGCAAGTGTCGATGATGTCATTGTTTTTTTCCGGTATCGGCTGGGGTTGAGAAGGCCGACACCGTAGAGAGCGTCTATGACATTTCAGTAACAATTACATTAAATTGGCGTCCCAGATAATGCGAAAGAAAATGCGCTAAGGCTGCCCTAAGTTTTGCATTATGGATGCAATGAAACATGCTGGTTTATAAGGCGGATTAAGCCGGATCTAAGCTATGCATCATTAGTGAAATAAATCATTTTAGATAATAATCACCGTCCTTTTTGGCCCGCAAGAGACAAGCCGGCGAGTGTCGACGCTCAGCTATGTGGCGATCCGCTCCTTCTCCGTGCCGGGAACATGGTTGGCGTCGAGTTTCAGTTTGCCGATGCGTCCCCTCCCCTACGTGTAGTAGGGGAGGGTTAGGGTGGGTGAAGCAACCTCGCAGTGCATTTGAGCCATGCCGCAAGCTCGGACGACCCCACCCCAACCCTCCCCTGCCAGCAGGGGAGGGAGCCGTCGCGCAGCTGAGGCTCGACCCTAATCAGGATGTCCTATCATCGCCCGATGGAACGACGCGACGTACATACCCCGCAACTGTTCGACAGCGACGCCGAAGAGCTCAAACCCCTGGCCGAACGCATGCGGCCGCGCAGCCTAGACGAGATCGTCGGCCAGCAACGGCTGCTCGCGCCGGGCAAGGCGCTGCGCCGTGCACTGGAAGCAGGTCGCGTGCATTCGATGGTGCTGTGGGGGCCGCCCGGTTGCGGCAAGACCACGCTGGCGCTGCTGGTGGCGCGTTATGCGGAGGCGGATTTCCGCGCCATTTCCGCCGTGCTGTCCGGCCTGCCCGACGTGCGCAAAGCCTTGGCCGAGGCGGAAGTGAATTTCGCGCAGGGGCGGCGCACCGTGCTGTTCGTCGACGAAGTGCACCGCTTCAACAAGGCGCAGCAGGATGCCTTCCTGCCGCACATCGAGCGCGGCGTGATCATCTTCGTCGGCGCCACCACCGAAAACCCGTCGTTCGAATTGAACTCCGCGCTGCTGTCACGCTGCCGCGTGCACGTGCTGGATGCGGTATCGGTGGACGACATCGTGGCCGCCTTGCGCCGCGCGCTTGCCGATGCCGAGCGCGGCCTGGGGGCATTGGAACTGGACGTGGCCGAGTCCGCCTTGCGCCTGATCGCCCAGGCCGCCGATGGCGACGTGCGCCGCGCGCTGACGTTGCTGGAGATTGCCGCCGAGCTGGCCGATGGCCACACCATCGACGAAGTCACGCTCGAACAGGTGCTGGCCGATCGCACGCGCCGCTTCGACAAAGGCGGCGAGCAGTTCTACGACCAGATCTCCGCGCTGCATAAATCCGTGCGTTCCTCCGACCCCGACGCCGCCGTGTACTGGCTTACGCGCATGCTCGACGGCGGCTGCGATCCGCTCTACCTCGCGCGCCGCATGACGCGCATGGCGGTGGAAGATGTGGGCCTGGCCGAACCGCGCGCCTGGCGCATGGCGCTGGATGCGTGGGATACCTACGAACGCCTCGGCAGCCCCGAAGGCGAACTGGGCCTGGCGCAACTGGCCATCTGGCTGGCGATTGCACCCAAGAGCAACGCTGCCTACATGGCCTACAACAAGGCGCGCGACGTCGTCGGCAAGACCGGCACGCTGGAAGTGCCGATGCATTTGCGCAACGCACCGACCAAGCTGATGAAAGGCCTGGGCTACGGCAAAGGCTATCAATACGACCACGATGCGGAAGGCGGCATCGCGCTCGACCAGCAGTGCCTGCCAGATGCGCTGGCCGGTACCGAGTTCTACGAGCCGGTGGAGCGCGGCCTGGAATTGAAGCTGCGCGAGAAGCTGCTGGCGTTGCGCGAGGCGCGGAAGCAGGCGCGGAAATCGTAACCCGATGGCCGCGTCCGTAGGTTGGGGTTAGCGAAGCGTAACCCAACGCATGCCAGGGGAATCGTTGGGTTACGCTTCGCTAACCCAACCGATTGCGGACCCCGGCAAACCTTCGCCAGACCGTTTGCACTCGTCCCACCCAGCGCCTAGATTCCTTCCACTATTCAAACGGGAAGGGGCAAGCCATGCGCATCCTCGTCGCAGCCATCTTCGGCGGCATCGTCATGTTCTTCTGGGGTTTTGTCGCGCACATGCTGCTGGGACTGGGCAATCCCGGCATCCATCAACCCGTGCACGAAGACGCGGTACTCAGCAGCCTGCACGAAGGCCTGGGCGACACCCCCGGCGTGTACATCCTGCCCAGCTTCGATCCCAAGCAATGGAACGACCAGGCTGCCCGCGCCGCCTACGCCAAGAAGACGAGCAGCTCGCCCTACGCCTGGGTGGTCTATCTGCCGCAGGGCGAGGACATGACCGACATGCACCGCCAACTCCCACGCCAATGGGCCTCCGACACCCTGGCCTCGCTGGCGCTGGCCTGCGTGATGGGGCTGGCCGCTATCGGTTTCGTCAGACGCATGAGCATCGCCGCCGCGGCAGCCGTGTTCGCCTGGCTGTCCGTGCTGGTGCCTTACTGGAACTGGTACCGCTTCCCCGGCGCATTGACCTGGGCGGCGCTGGCCGAGCAGCTCATCGGCTGGCTGCTGGCCGGCGCGGTGATGGCCTGGTGGATCGGGCGCGGGGAACGAAAAGCTGCCTGAGCCGGCAACCCTGGCGGGGCGTTCGCATTGCGACCGTAGCGGCCCGACGGCGATAATCCTGCGTTCTCGCCAAACCTTTGGATCCGAACATGCTGGACCCCGCACTGCTGCGTTCGCGCCTGGCCGAAACCGCCGCGCGCCTGAAGGAAACCCGTGGCTTCACGCTGGACGTGGCCGCCGTGGAAGCGCTGGAAAGCCAACGCAAGCAGCTCTCCACCGAAACGCAGGACCTGCAGAACCTGCGCAACACCCGCTCCAAGGCGATCGGCCAGGCCAAGGCCAAGGGCGAGGACGTCGCCCCGCTGATGGCCGAGGTCGCCGGCATCGGCGACAAGCTCAAGGCCAACGAACATGCCCTGGCCGAGGTGCAGGCCAAGCTGGCCGACATCGCGATGGGCATTCCCAACCTGCCGCATGAATCCGTGCCGCTGGGCCAGGACGAAAACCACAACCAGGAAATCAGCCGCTGGGGTTCGCCGCGCCAGTTCGACTTTCCGGTGAAGGATCACGTCGACCTCGGCGCCCGCCACGGCTGGCTGGACGGCGAAACCGGCGCCAAGCTCTCCGGCGCGCGCTTCACCGTGATGCGCGGCCAGCTCGCGCAATTGCATCGCGCGCTCGCGCAGTTCATGCTCGACCTGCACACGCGCGAACACGGCTACCTGGAATGCAACGTGCCGTTGCTGGTCAACGCCGAAAGCATGCAAGGCACCGGCCAGCTACCCAAGTTCGAAGAAGACCTGTTCGCCACGCAAGTCGGCGACGCCAGGCGCTACCTGATTCCCACCGCGGAAGTCTCGCTCACCAACCTCGTGCGCGACACCATTCAAGACGTCGACGCACTGCCGTTGCGCCTCACCGCGCACACGCCATGCTTCCGCGCCGAAGCCGGCAGCTACGGCCGCGACGTGCGCGGCATGATCCGCCAGCACCAGTTCGAAAAGGTGGAAATGGTGCAGATCGCGCGTCCCGAGGATTCCTACGCGCAACTGGAAGAGATGGTCGGCCACGCCGAAAAAGTGCTGCAGAAACTGCAATTGCCGTATCGCAAGATGATGCTGTGCACCGGCGACATGGGTTTTGCCGCCGCCAAGACCTACGACCTTGAAGTGTGGCTGCCCAGCCAGAACACCTACCGCGAAATCTCCAGCTGCTCCAACTGCACCGATTTCCAGGCGCGCCGCATGCAAGCCCGCGTGCGCAACCCGGAAACCAACAAGCCGGAACTGGCGCACACCCTCAACGGTTCGGGCCTGGCCATCGGCCGCACGCTGATCGCCGTGATGGAGAACTACCAGAACGCCGACGGCTCCATCACCGTACCCGAAGCCCTGCGCCCGTACATGGCCGGCGCGGAGAAAATTGCGTGACCACCGCGGCGAGCCGCTCATGGGACAAGGTGGAGTTCTACTCCAGCTACTTCCTGATGATCGTGCTCGCCTCCGTGATCGGCACGCGCCTGAGCTTCGCCAGCGTGTGGCAGGTCCCGATGGTGGATCTGGTTTTCAGCGTGATTGCCCTGGCGCTGGTGCTCGCGAGCTTCTGGATCGCCCGCAAGCGCCGCAGCAGGCGCCTGTGGATCATCGCCTTCGCCACCGCCACGCAACTGCTGCCGATGGTGCTGCGTTATCCGGCCACCTTGTTCCCGCTGCTGGGCGCACTGGTGCCGGTGGTGATCACAGTCTGGGCGCTGGTGGCGTTGTCGCGGAAAGGGCGGCCGGGTCCGCCGGCGCGCGATTCCTGATAGGATTGGCGGCCTTGCAGGCGAGTCCGCATATGCAGACTCGTCGCCCCGGCGGACGCCGGGGGCCAGCGACTTCCTAGGCGTCCGAGACATTGGACTTGCTCACAAAAAAAACGGAGAGATGGCCGAGTGGTTTAAGGCAGCAGTCTTGAAAACTGCCGTAGGTGTAAGCCTACCGTGGGTTCGAATCCCACTCTCTCCGCCAAATTACTCCGTCTCCGCCAGCTTTTGGCGGCGAAACCCCGCAGAATCTCGGTTCTGCGGGGTTTTTGTTTTCTGGCGACTCGCAAAGCGACTATCAAAACTGTAGACGCTTCCACTGGCCGTTCCCACCCAAAAATCCGGCTAACCTCCATGGGTTCCTAGGCGCGAGCATACCTCAGACGCAGACGCGATCAGCGTCAATAGCGACCCGGACCGACGACGCGCACACCGAGCCCGTCACATTCGTTCGGCTAAGTGGCAACCGTTCCGCCGGCTCTGCCCAGTACGGTTTGCCGCCCCATAGTGAGACAATCCGATACCGGAACTATTTAGAATGACGATTGGTGCTACCTGCCGCGGTTGATTACCGGCTCGACTCGAGTGACCAATGCGGCCTGTTCGTGTCACGACGCCGTTGGTTTATATGCCACGCTATTCCGGGTGTAGTGGCATCTCAACATCGAAGCGAGACAGCAGGACGAAGGGACTTGGCGATAGCGAGCACGGTGCCGCACTGCGGCGGCGCTTACGGGGGACAAGGACATGGGTTCTGCCAAGCAGGATTACGTTCGCTTTCTTCGATGGTTGCACGAACCAGAGCGGGAAGCGCCCGAAAACGTCCGGCGTTTCGCCAGCATGATCCTCGCGGAGTTCGACCCCGTTGCGGCTACGTCGCGACAGCGCAATGCGCGGGCCGCTGCGTTGGCTCGACTGGCACGCGAACGCTTGGCGAACACACCTCCGGGGCTTCCCGATGTCGAGGCGCAAGCAGCGTCCGAAGAATGGCTGTGGCGTCGGCTAAAGGAATTGACGGTGGGGCCATTTCGCGGCTTTCGACGCGAGGAGCGGTTCGACCTGCGCAAACGCATCGTCCTGTTCTATGGACCGAATGGCAGCGGAAAGACAAGCCTGTGTGAAGCGTTGGAACGTGCGCTTCTTGGTTCGGTCGGGGATGCTGACCTGAAGCGCATTGAGGAACGCCGCTACTTGAGGAATATTCATGCGGGTCGTTTCGTCGAGCCGGGCCTTACGGCGACCGATGCCAACGGCAATGAGGTGCCGGTTGCAGCCGACGCGGATCTCTACCGATTTTGCTTCATTGAGAAAAACCGTATCGATGCCTTTGCGCGCATCGCGGCACGCCCGCCAGCGCAACGGACCGAGTTGATCGCAGCGCTGTTCGGCATGGACAAGTTCAACGACTTTGCCAGCCACTTCAACGAGCAAATGGACGCTGAACTTACGCTTCGTGGCGAGAAGCAGGCAACGTTGCGCTTGAAGCGCGAAGGGCTGACTCGCGACCTACAGACGGTCCGAGATGAGATCGCGACCCTCGCTGCACATGATGCCGAGAATGCGACATACGCTGAAGGTTACGCTCTCGGGACGACGTACGCTCAGCTCAGGGAGATCGTGGGCACCGAGGAAGCTCCTGGGCGCCTGTATGAACTCAACCAAGTCTTGAATGCTGTTCCGGCGGCGATCATTGGGGTGACGCGCGAGACGTTGCTGCAGGCTTACAACGTGGTCAACCAGGCTGCCGAGCAGCTTCGCAAAACCACACAGGAATTGGAGCGTCGCAGCAGCCAAGTCTCGTTTAAAGACCTTTTCACTGCGCTGACGGTGCTCCAGGCGACAGAAGGAGACCACTGTCCGGCATGCGACACTCCGCTCGATCGGGTCGTACGTGACCCGTACGAAAAAGCACAACTCGGGTTGGGCGAGCTGCGTGATTTGGCCGAACTTCAGGAGCGACAAAAGTCCCAAAGAGAATCGTTGGATGAAGCGTCGCAGGTGCTTCGTGGCCATTTGGATCACGTCCATCGCTATTTGGATGCGCAGGATCGAGCGACGTCCGGTGTTGGTCGATACATCGGTCGTCTTCCGAGGCGACCCCGTGGGGACGGCTGGTGGACGGGCATTTATGCGGTCGATGCCGCCCGCGGGGACGACGTGCCGTCGCTGGAGCAGATTGCGGCCGTGGCGGACGAGATTGCGCTGCGGGACGCGGCGGCTCGCACGCGGCTCCAAGAGCGCGAGGCATTCGTGAAGGAACGGGAAAGGCTGATCGAGTGCCAACGGTATATCGACGCGCGCGATGGGGAGCGAGCCCGGATTGTGAATGCGGCCGCGGAGGCGCGTACGCGCATCGCGCAGTTCGAGGAAGCGAATGCCGGGCTGATCGCGCAAGCCAATCAGGAGCAGAAGGACATTGAACGCGATGCGCCGATCAAGGCTGCATACGACGACTTTCTTCGGTATCTGCGACAGTTCCGTGATCAGTTGCCCAGCATGTTGATCGCCGGCCTCAACGATCTTGCGATGGAGCTGTATAACGAATTCAATCACCTCGATCACGACCATGACAAGCTGGCCGCGCTGTATTTACCGTTGACCGGCGAGCAGCGTATTGAGCTGGCTTTTCGCGGTGCGCCACAGCGCCGCGAGGATGCGCTTGCGGTCCTTAGCGAAGGACATATCCGTTGCTTGGGTTTGGCCATCCTGCTGGCGAAGAGTCTAAGCATGGAGTGCCCCGTCATCATTTTTGACGATGCCATCAACGCGATCGATCACGATCACCGCAACGGTATCCGACAAACTGTCTTCGACAGTGACCGCTTCTTGCAATCGCAACTGCTGGTGACATGCCACAGCCAGGAGTTCATCAAAGACATTCAAAACAGTATGCCGCGCGAGCGGCGCGCGGACTGTCAAGAATATTTGCTGATGTATCACGATGGCGATCACCATCCGCGTGTTCTTCCGGACATCGGTAGTAGCAATTACCTCGTGCGAGCTCAACAAGCGCTGGGTCGCTTTGATTCGCGTGATGCGCTTTCGTATGCGCGCAAAGCGCTCGAATTGCTCGCGAAGAAGAGTTGGCGATGGCTTAAATCCCACGGTCAGGGAGAGTTGGCAGTGTTGGTCGATGGACCCGGCAGTGAGCCTACTCTGCGCGCGTTGTGCGAGAGCATCCGGAAGAAACTTTGTGAATCGCAGACCTTCGCGCATGCAAGCAAGGAGCCTTTGTTGAATGCCCTTGAAGCAATTCTCGGTATTCCTTCGGCAACACTCGTCTGGACCTACCTGAATAAAGGAACCCACGAAGAAGCTGGTCGGGATGACTTCGATCGCGCACAGGTCACATTGGTCATCGAGACACTCGAACAGATAGACCGGCTCGAGATGAGGCAGGGGCGCTAAATGTGCCTGGGCGAGCGTGCGTGTGAATTGCGCGCAGCTCTGGGCGGCCGCAGAAACTGACAACAAGACTAAGCGAATGAATTGAAGAGTGCCGAGCGAACGAAGGGGGAATGATGTTTTTTAAAGTGCTACAGCCTGGAAGACAAGTACCAGCAGGAGCCCAGTCAATAGCATTTCTTCTTACGGACAACTGGGACGACTGGTTCACATATAGCACGATGTATTTCCTTGTCGTCTACGACGCGAGCGGGAAGAAGTTTGAGGTCGGGAGCATGAAGATCGGGCAATTTCGCATGAGGGAAGGTGAGCGCCGGCCAGATATCCCGGATCAATTTGACCAGCTCGGTGAAGAGTTCTTCTCGGTGGGGCAGGACGACACCTATTACGAAGAGCTGAATGCGCTGGGTCCTGAACTCAGAGATGAGATCCTACGCGGGCTTCGGGACATGGCTCTCGATCAGGATCTGTTTGAACGGGCTCTCAATGAAAAGGTCACCGGTGTATCTCTTCTCAGGTCGGTGACCCGTTCAACGGTGCGGGGGCAATTTTCCCGACTGGCTCGTGGGGGAGCACGTTTATCGCGGTATGAGTTTGAATATACCGTTCCGCAAGCCCGTGCGCCTCGACGGGGTGCCGTGACGCTCTCGTTCGTTGTAGAGCCAGAGTCGATGCCGCCATCGAATATTCACGTATTAATTGGGCGAAACGGTGTAGGCAAGACGCATCTGTTAAATCGCATGACGCGATGCCTCGTGGACAAACGCGCCGATGCATCCGAGGTAGGTTCCTTTAATATCTCAGGCGAGGATGACGATAGTGAAGAGCTATTTGCTAACCTGGTATCAGTTACCTTTAGTGCATTTGACCCATTCGAACCGCTACCTAATCGTCGCGACAAATCTGAAGGAATGCAGTACTCGTACGTAGGACTCAAGCGAATCGGTACTTCGTCGGATGGAAAACCTCTTTCGCCGAAATCCCCCGCAGGGTTGTCTGCGGAGTTCGGTGCTAGTGTGCTCATCTGCAGCAAAGGAGCTCGCCTTGTTCGATGGCGGCGCGCGCTGGAAATGCTGGAGGCCGATCCGATTTTTCGCGAGGCCGACGTTGCTGGGCTCGCGGGTGAAGGTTTGAGCGACGACGAATTGAAGATTGCTGCGCGTAAGCTCTTTGGGAAGCTAAGCTCCGGTCATAAGATCGTTCTTTTGACGATCACACGACTAGTCGAAAGTGTCGAGGAGAGAACACTTGTTTTGTTAGATGAGCCGGAGGCGCATTTGCATCCGCCGCTTCTTTCAGCGTTCGTGCGCGCGTTATCAGATCTGCTGACTAACCGCAATGGGGTCGCCATTATCGCAACGCATTCACCGGTTGTTCTTCAAGAAGTTCCGGCAAGCTGCGTATGGAAGATACGACGCAGCGGAAGGAAGATGGAAGCCGAAAGACCTGAGATTGAGACGTTTGGGGAAAACGTGGGCGTTCTCACACGCGAAGTTTTTGCTCTGGAAGTAACTCAATCGGGTTTTCATAAGCTGCTACGCGAGGCAGTAGGAGAGGACGATGACTTCGCTGAAATCATCGCAAAATTTGACAGGAAAATCGGCGGAGAAGCACGAACTATCGTCAGGGCCTTCATTGCCAATCGGCGTGTTGATGGCGATGACGCATGATTAAGCTTGAGCGGCCGCAAATGGATGCGGGAGAGGTGTTCACCACGTGCATCAGCCGAGTAAGAAACGTGGGACTCAAGGCGCGACTCGTCGGTGTGAAGCAGGTCGTGGTCGATGCTTCTGCGGAATTTGATGAAGCAGCCGCGCATACAAGGCTGCACACACTTGCTCCGCATGACATGGTGGGTAACGTCGTTACGCAAGCAGAAATGGAGGCGGTCTATACCGCCAGGATGGCAAAAAAGGGGGCGCCAGGGCGGGATATCTACGACACATTGCTGACGTCTTCTCCTCAAGGAAAATGTCCGCTCTGCGGGCATCGAACCGTGTCGACACTGGATCACCATTTGCCAAAGGTGCACTATCCCGTGCTGGCGGTGGCTCCATTGAATCTTGTGCCAGCGTGTAGTGACTGCAATAAATCCAAGCTGGCGGGTCTCCCATTGACTGCGGAAGAGGAGACGCTACATCCGTACTTTGATGACATCGACGATGAGCGATGGCTAGTCGCGGAGGTTATCCCGAGCACGCCTCCTGCGCTTCAGTTCTCGGTAGTGCCACCGGAAGCATGGGACGAGATGCTGTCGGCACGGGTCAAACAGCATTTTCGGGTGTTCGGGTTGGCGAGTCTTTACGCGTCGCAGGCTGCCGATGAGCTTCTTAACATCCGGCATCAGCTTCGCTTGCTACATGACTCAGGAGGCGCCTCACTCGTCGAAACGGAATTACGAGAGCGGGCTGTCAGCAGTGAAATGGCTCGTAGAAATGGATGGCGTACGGCGACCTATTACGCGTTTGCTGGCAGTCAATGGTTCTGCGACGGTGGGTTTGGGGATGAGTGAACAAGTATCTTTGATGATCAGAGGGGCGTCTGGCCTCACAAAAATCAGCCTTCCAATCAAGCCCAGATGAAAAATCCGACTACGCTTTTAACTGCGCGTTTCAAGAGCCTTAAACTCGCGCCGCTACATACGCGACATGCGCTTCAATTGAGGCTTACGCACTTCCTCTATACGAGCGGGGATCACAAACATCGTACTCTCGACAACATCAAGTTGAATGACGAGATCGTTTTGAGGCTGTTGCAGGGACTGGTGGTCGGAAGGCAGGACAGCCCCGAAGTCGCTCGAAGAGCTGTGGTCGGCAACTTCGAGGACGCGGAGGGAGCTGTCGAGTTCGATCAGCTTGTTGAGCAAGGATGGGTTTGCAAAGGTTGGGGGGTGGTCAGCGTCTCGCGCGAAGTGGCGGAGGCTGCCGCCCGTTCATTTCCTGATGGGTCGCCATTTTTGGCATGGCTCAAGACCCGATACGAGACGAAAATCGATTGGAAGGAGCCGTTACCTGCCGACGACGAACTCTCAACGATCGTTGCAGAAATTCTTGAAAAGGGTACTTTCAGCGGTCACCTCGCCTGTTTGACCCCGGACTGGGTGGCTGCTCGCGCGTGGGACCGTAATGCCTATGGCCCGGCTGAACCCGCGCAGCGTTTGCAGTGGTGGGTCGAGCGATGGTACTGGCTCTTCACGCCCACCATCATCGCATCCAGCGTTTGGACGGAAGAGCAAGCCGAATCCTTCATGAACGCGGCCATCACCGTCGTCGAACGGGAGACCGGGCTTCTGCGCTGGCCGGAATATCGCTTTTCTATACTGCAGCGGCTTGCACGTGCGGCTGACGCTGACACCTCGCACTATCAAGCCTACGTGAGTGCGGTACCCTCGACTATTGTCGATCGCGCTCTGTGGATTGAGGGGGCGCGCATTGAACGTGCCCGGTTTGATATCGATGGGGCGTCTCAATACGCCGCCAGCCTGATTCGATTGATCTGCTACGACGTTGCCGAGCGCGAGTTGCCGTGTGATCCGTCCAGAGTCCGGCGCTTGCTCGATTTTGCCGTAGAGCATCCCCTTGCGCTAGGCGTTGTGATTAGCTGTTGCCAAACTCATCCGCGGCTGCTTGCTGATCTTTTGATGTATCCAAAAACGGCGTCATTGGCTTGCATGCTCATCGCTCGGTGGAGAGGTATGTCAGATGCATGGGAGCGTGACCTTTTCGACGAGAGTTCTCAACGTGCCGTCGCCGAAGTTTTTGTTGATGCCGTCGCGATGCTGGAACATTGGATGCATGAGGAGACCATTCCGGCTATCGAAATTGCGGCCCTTTTCCGCTGGATGCATGCGTTCGTCTCCGAAGTGAAGGACTCCCTTGCAGTCACCAGAGAGCGATTGCTGAATCGCCTGCGCAAGATGATGTCGGCCCAATCATTGTCAGTCCGCGAGTCAGTATGGAAAGCACTGCTTGAAAACATTTCGGAACCGGCGACTGTCAATTATCAATTCGTTGCTGCCATCGATTTCCTGAATGGCTGCCAGCCGGAGGTTATCGTTGACGATGGTAAGCGTTTAGTTGATGCATACCGGGAGGTATTGAGATCGACTACCTTCGATCACGTCGTTCGGCGCATTACAGCTAGTGCTGCAGCACACCTGTTTCGCGTGGCGATGGAAACACATAGTCCTTCTGCGTTCATTGCACCATTCGATCTGAAAGCGGACTTGGCGGCGGCAAGGCAGGAAGGAGAGAGCGACTTTTCGCGAAAGTATGATCTGTCCAGAAGTCTTCGCTGTCACATTCGGGTTCTTGCGCGGGCTGTCCAGGGATGGCAAGCGGAGCCGCCTGAAGTCCTGGTTAACGGATTGCGCCTGGCACTGCAGAGCGGGGCTATCGATCACGCCGAGAAAGGGCGTGTGCACGCATTTGCTGCGCGCTTTGAGTCCGACATGTTTGCGGCAGATGGGGATAGACCGCTGGTGTCAGACGTGGGCGCCGCTCTTGGTCGGTTAAAGCCGGAAGATCAAGGTCGTCTCATGTCGGTCATTCTGCAAACGGACGAACCGGCGTTCTTAGCTCAGCTCATTTCAAGCTGTCCACCGGCATTCAGGGATCAGGTGTTAAAGCGGATCGACGAACTGGTCCCGGAAGAAGCGGTTGATGTCTGGTCGCTCCCGGAATTGCAGCAGCGCATACAGCAGCTCTTAAGTGCGGGCGCTATTAAGGCTGCCACGCGATATATGGATCTCGAATCCGAAGCGCGCACCATGGGGGCCGTCAAGGGACGGGAGCTTCGGCGCCTACAATTCATGTTGCAGCTCGCTCTCCTGAAGGGCGACTGGACCTACTTCGAGACAGTCACTGTCCCAGATGGATTGGTTCATGAAGAAGCCCATGCGGCTGATGTGACGATCAGGTTTTATCGTGCGCTCGCGGAGATTCGCAAGAGTAATGGGCACCCGGAGTACGCGGTAAATATCCTCACGGAGCTTTATGAGCGTAATCCACACGTTACCGGCTATGGTACAAACCTGCTTGCTGCGAAACTGGCACGGTTGTTGGAGCGCGATGCATTTCGACTGCTTCACGGTGAGGATCGTGCAGCCGGCGAACAACTACTCGACGAATTCGACGTACTTCTTGCAAATCCGACCATCGGTGAGCAGGACTGGCTGACGCTGACCAACAACAAAGCGGTTTTGTTGCTTGCGATGGATAGAGCGAGTGACGCATACGTGTTGCTTAGTGCGATACGGCAGGAGAACGAAACGGTGAACAGTTCCGTTTATCAGGCAGTCGCAATGATGCGTCTAGGCAAAAAGCAGGATGCCCTTGAGATTATTGCTCAGGCTGAGGCGCAATTTGGCGATAGCGAACTCCTGCACGAGGTACGGTCGTATATTTCAAATGCGGGAGATGCGACCGTCGAAATTACTGTCGCGACTACCGTTACTGATGACCAGATAGGCAGACTCGCACGTGCTGTACGTGAACTCGAGACGCTTGATCCAGCCCTTCAGGCGGAGGTTGTGAATCCGGGGCCAGCTGCGCTCGAAAGGCTCCTGACTACTTACGTCCGCCATGCTTCAGCGGGTATCAGTGGAGCGATCCCAATGCTGAGAAAGGCCAAGATTGCCAACTACGAGAACGACATCACGGTGCTGTTGCGAGACCTCTTGGGTTCGCGAGTGGCGTTCTTGAAGTGGAACGTGAGCGATCAGCCTACGGGAGGGTATTCTGCCGCGGGTAATCCAGGGTCGCGCGATCTCGTAATTAAGAAGGACATACTCGAATTCACGGCGATTGAGGCGGTTGTCTGCAAGGCAAAGCCGAGCAATTCGGCTACACGCACTCGGCTTCGCCAGCATTTTCAGAAGCTGTTTTCCTATTCACCATCACCGATCCTCTTTCATATCACGTACAACTTCTGGACGTCGACCATGGACGTAATCTCCGTGCTAAAGAAGATTGCGGAAAAGGACTCCCCTCCCGGCTGTCAGTATCTTCGACTGGAGGATTGGGATTGGAAGGACGGTGGGCCCCGTGGTTTCGCTGGACATTATGTTCGAGACGGGCAGGAAACGACTGTGATGTTTCTGGTCCTAGATCTCGACCAGTCGGCTAGGCGACGTGCAGCCGCGGTAGCTGCTACTTAATGTTGGCTGTTCCCTACGAGAGAGCTTACCAGCGGGGAAAGCACCTAAGCGCTGCGACCATGCCGGGTACGCGAAGCAATCCCATCACGCATTGCTGTTAATCTATCGCTCTTCCAAAAGGAATCACGGAGAAATGGAAGTCTCCGAGTCTCGATGTCGTGGCGGGCCAACGATTGGATCAATTTCTGGATCGCCTTGAAGCCGATCTGGAGGAAGACGATTCGGACGGTTTTGACGAAGCTGCCAGTTTGCTGGCGGGGCTGCGCGCCCAGAGGATTGCAATGAGTGTGCGACGGAATGCTTTGCGTGCAATGGCAGCCGGTCTGCTTGCGGTCGCGGTGTTTGTATCCGGTGTATCCGAGGGATGGGCAATGGGAGCGTTCGATCGTTTGGTCCTCTTTTCCGAAGTTCACGGCGCCGTGTCGATGGATGGTAAGCCAGTGGCGAGAGCCGAACTGCTCCAGAAGGTGGTGTGGTCGGACGATGAGGATAAAAATCGGGAGCAGCATACGGTGACGAATAGCAACGGTGTGTTCGGTTTTCCGGCCATCGAAAGCAAAGCCGGTCTGCTCCGGTTGATTCCGGCCCAGCCGACGATCCAGCAGACCATCGTGATCCGGGATCAGGGCGTGGAGTATGTGGCGTGGATGCACGGCAAGGGCTCCTATGCCGCGAATACGGAACTCGATGGTCGGCCGATCAACCTGATCTGCGAGCTGACCCGCGAGCCCGATTACGAGGGTAAGCATTACGGAATCTGCAGAGCGGTCTGATGCATGAATGCTGATAGCGCGTGCTGGCTGTCGGCCTGATTTTCTTGATCGCCGGCCATGCTGGTGAGGATGCGTGTTCGGCGCGAACACTTCCCGTGTCGTCGACTCATCCGTGCGTGACGTACCTTGAAAGCGACTCATGAACCTGGAACGCCTACTGGTGCTTCTCGTTGCCGCGATCGTCACCACGAGTGTTCGGGCGGGCGATATGTCTCCTGCCGCCCAGACGCACGTCGGTCACCTTTATTGGCAGAAAGTGTGGCCTCGAGAGACGGATCGCGCGGCAGCGGGCGGCGCGGGCTCAGGTAGTCTTCAATGCCTTCGCGCACGCGAGCGACGTCGGCGTGCAGGCGTGCGTAGTCGAAATGCGCGTGCGTGCCGTCGCTAACGGGGAGCTGTTCGCTTTGCGTGGCGAGCCGGTCGATGGTGTCGAGCTGGCGTTCGATGGCGGCGAGATCGGTTGATTCTTGATCGCCCTGGGTCGCACAAGCCGGATACGCGACACCAAGTGCAAGCGCAATCGTCACCAGGCGAACCGTGCCTGCGATAGTGGTGCTCGATGACGTCATGCTTGCTCCCGGTGGCTGCGATGGACACAGCGTGACAGGGCGGCGCCTGGGACGCCGCAAACAACGCGATGTACGAATTAGCCGGTTTTATGACATGACGTCCGGAGCGGACATGTAAAAAAAGCAAGCTGACACCAAGGGACCATGGAAGTCTGCGATGATTAGACGTATCTCATCATCCTGGCCGAAATCTTGGCAACTGAACGTATGGAAAAATGGTCATCCGAACAAAAGTGGGACGTCGAGTGGGAGTTCCTCGATAAGATCGGCAGGGGCGGGCAGGGGACCACCAAGAAAGTCGTCAAAAAACACGCCCAGGAAGTTGCCTGTCTGAAAGAGCTCAACAACCAGAAAGATCCAGAGCGGAGAGCGCGGTTTTTGCGTGAAGCGACGGCTTACGCTACATGTGACCATCCCGGAATTCCGCGCTTGGTGCAGAGCAACGCCCATCGGTACGAGGATCAAGTCGCGAGACTTTTTATTCTGACTGACTTTATCCCTGGCAAAACGCTAGCAGATTTCATCGGAGCGGGAGGGCCGACGACCTTGGAGGAAGCGGCCACAACGATAATTAAGCTCCTAGACATTGCTGACTATTTTCACTCACTGGGATGGACTCATCGTGATGTTAAACCTGACAACATCATCTTGAGAGATGACCGGCCTTCGGATCCCGTTGTGGTTGATTTTGGCCTTGCCTATAAGGACGGTGTCACCGAAAAATTTCAGACCGACGATGGCCAAGGTCTCGACAATCGTTTCCTGCGACTTCCTGAGTTGTCGGTCAATAGTCGTCAAAAGCAGGATCTTCGGACGGATCTAGCATTCTTCGGTGGCATCCTGATGTACATGATCACGGGCGTGACTCCGGGCGCACTTGTTGACGAAAGTGGAAGAACACCGCACCAGCGAGCCGAGGTCATCTCACGTGTGAGGGAGGTGGGCGGAATCGCAACGCGCCATTTGTTGAATTTTTTTGACCATACCTTCGCACAAAAGATCAGCGAACGATTTGCGTCCGCTATCGAAATGAAGCAGGCGTTGGAAGCAGTTTTGGTCGAAAAGGAGAAGAAGGTCGTGGAAAGTGTCGACAACGATCTACGGGCAATCAAGGCAGCCCTCGATAGCCAAGCGAACAAACAGCTAGTGCGAAATAAAGGATTGTACGATGCGGCGATGACGGAAATTACGATGGTTCATCGGATCGTCGGGAATGAGATTGGGCCGATATTTCAAAGTTATCAAACTGGTTATACAAATTTCGAGCAAAAATTTCAAAACGTTTTGGGCTTTGCTCATTTTTCGAATCACGACAAGCGCTTTACACCACACTTCGAAATGACAATTGAGGGCGAAGAGCTGGTGATTACCGTCGATGGAACGGCGTTTTACAGGACGGACGTTGACGAACCCGCATTCGATCAGGATTTTCGCGACAGACTCCGGCAGCTTTACATCACCGGAGTGAGCAGCTTGCTCGCCGTTTGATATGGTCTGGGTCTAGCGCTCCGTCATTGCAGGATCTGCATGCAAGAGGACGTTCGCGGTCGATAACCGAGCATTCAAAAGGCTGTCGGGGTTTATGTCCCACACCGGTTCAGTATGGGGATACCCGATCGGATGCAGGAATCAGAGCGCATACGGTGCTAGAGATATTTCTTGAAGCTGCTTACCGTTACATCGACCGCCAGACTAAGTAGCGCGGAGCAGGGGAGCAGGATCAGTAACGGATCGACGCTGATAGGTAGCGAAAGGTAAGTAATCCACGGAAATACGACCAGCGGCATCATAGTCGCCTTTGCCCGATGGTGTAGAAACCCCGACTCGCGCCCCGCTCCAAAGCGCCGGATGTCCCGCCGTACCAGTCCATCGACGAATCCGGTGAACGCGGCGACGATGAAGAGCGGCAACACCATGATCAACACCAGCAATCGCACGAGGAACGTCAGGCTCGAGGGCCGCGAGCAGATAGTCCTCGAGATGCACGGCGATGAGGCCCAGGTAGTGGCGCAGATCGGTGCCCTTCATGCTGTTGGCGTGGGTCTGCGCATCGGCATCGCGTATCCAGGCCATAAGCCCCGTCTTGACGAAGATCAACCGATAGGCCGCATCGAGCCACACCTGCGCGGTATGCGCGGGTTCGTGCACCAGCAGGCTGTCGAAGAAATCCGCAGCAAGCTGATCCGTTTCGTGATGCAGCATCGCCTGCGCATGGTGCCAGCTCTGATCGAGCCAAAGAACCAGCATGCCCATCGCCCCGATGGCACGTTGCTCCTGCTCGGAGCTTTCGGCAAACCGGGAAAAGTCATGGCGGAACGCGGTGTGAATTACCCCATCCGATTGCGCGGCGCCTTGTCGCAGCACATCCAGGTCATCCAAGGTACCGCGCAGCACATCAGCGCCCAGCGCCGCCACTTTTTTTTCACCTTCATCGGTGCGCGCCAATCCAAGCACGTGATGACCTGCCGCAAGCAAATCGCTGACGACGGCCGTGCCTACCCAGCCACTTGCACCCGTTACAAATACACGCATGAGCATTACTCCGAGGTATCAACGGGTATTACCCTCGCGCCTGACGCCGTCGTGGTGAAGTAGTGAACGTATCGTGTTATAGCGGCTAACAGGATGAGCGCAGACATCAAAAGTCCCAATCTGCTTGGGAGCTATCTCAAAAAGAACGCCGCAGCGACGGTCGATCGGATCTGAGCATGGTGGTTTATAACCCTGCCACCCAGGCGGATGTGGAGAAGATAGAGAGCCTGCTTCGCGGATAGCCAATCCGAAATAAGGATGAGCGCGCGGTGAAGTGGAGCAGAAAATAAGCTTAGCAAGCACCGCGCTAACGCTTGCGCCTGGGTTTTCCCGCGCGCCCGCTGCTTGCTTCCGTCTGCGCCAGCACCGCATCCATCAACCCCGGAAAACGCGCATTGAGCTCGTCCAGGCGCAAGCGGTTCTGGTGATTGGTGCCTTCGGCTTGCGTATGCACCAGCCCCGCATCGCGCAGGATGCGGAAGTGGTGGGACATGCTCGATTTGGGGCGGCCGCCGTCCAGCTCGCCGCAGGTGGCCATTTCCACGCGCGCCAAGTGCTGCACGATTTCCAGGCGGATGGGGTCGCTGAGCGCGTGGAAAATCCGCTCGAGCGTCAGCTGGTCGGGGGTCGGGTGCTTGTACGGTCGCATCTGGCGAATGGTAAGGCTTTTGATCTTTAGTTTTATAGTTCGATTATTATCGAACTATCGTAACGATCACCAGGAGCCATCCATGTCCGCCTTGTTCGAACCGCTCAAGCTCAAGGGCGTTACCTTGCGCAACCGTATCGCCGTACCGCCGATGTGCCAGTACACGGCCAAAGACGGGCTGATCAACGATTGGCATCGCGTGCACCTGGCAGGCCTGGCGCGCGGCGGCGCCGGCCTGGTCATCGTCGAAGCCACGGCCGTATCGCCGGAAGGGCGCATCACGCCCGGTTGCACCGGATTGTGGACCGACGAACAGGCCCAAGCGTTCGTGCCGGTGGTCCATGCCATCAAGGCCGCGGGTGCGGTGCCCGGCATCCAGATCGGCCATGCCGGCCGCAAGGCCAGCGCGAACCTGCCATGGGAGGGCGATGATCATATTCCCGACGGCGATGCGCGCGGCTGGCCGACCATCGCGCCTTCGGCGATCGCCTATGGCGCGCATCTGCCGAAAGTGCCGCGCGCGATGAGCGTCGAAGACATCGCACGCGTGCGCGCTGATTTCGTCGCCGCCGCCAGACGCGCGCGCGATGCCGGCTTCCAATGGCTGGAACTGCATTTCGCGCATGGCTATCTGGGCCAGAGTTTTTTCTCCGTGCATTCCAACCAGCGCGACGATCGTTACGGCGGCAGCCTGGAAAACCGCAGCCGCTTCCTGCTGGAAACGCTGTTCGCGGTGCGCGAGGTGTGGCCGGAGCATTTGCCGCTTGCCGCGCGCTTCGGCGTGATCGAGTACGACGGGCGTGACGAGGAAACACTGGCCGAATCCATCGAACTGGCGAAGGGCTTCAAGCAGCGTGGCCTGGACCTGCTCAATGTCAGCGTCGGCTTTTCCACGCCGACCGCTCAGATTCCATGGGCGCCCGCCTTCTTGGCGCCGATCGCCGAACGGGTGCGTCGTGAGGCGAATATTCCGGTGGCGTCAGCCTGGGGCATCGACACGCCTGAACTGGCCCAGCGCGTCGTCCAGGATGGCCAGCTCGACCTGGTGATGGTGGGGCGTGCACATCTGGCCGATCCGCATTGGCCCTACAAGGCCGCGCGTGCGTTGGGTATCGAACGCGCATCGTGGACGCTGCCTGCGCCTTATGCGCATTGGCTGGAGCGTTACAAGGTTGCGTGAGGCGCAGTTGCGATGCACGTCTTCAGGCGTGCATCGCCGGATGAGGTTAAACGAGACATATCAGCTTCGAAGCGCGGTTGCACAGAATAATCTTCTGGGATGTTGACCAACTCACGTCTCCGTCCGCTGGCGGGACGCGAACCTGACGATGCTAGAGATTCGGCTCGGCCTGGATACAAATGTGCCTGATGGGTTGATCTGACAATGCGGAACAGTTGCGCAAGCCGAGGTGTCGGCCTAAATGTATGTAGGGTTTTCCCTACAAGGATGTCAGGGCGTGCGGGATATGACGCGACCCGTCAGCAATCTAAGTCGGCATGTGCAAAGAAAAATTTGCATTCATCATTCAAGACATGGCAGGCGTTTCCCCGTTGGATGTGGATACTTGTCCGCCTTCCGGCCAAAAGGTGTCTTGTCATGATTCGCGCAAGGAGCACAACGGACTGTTGACAGGACGCACAATCTTGCGTTCTTCTTCCCAGCCTCTTTAGGGGAAAATCCGATATGCCATCGAAACCAGGGAGCTGGCTGGTAGGGGTTCGTGCGCTTATTTGTTTGGCCGCAGTGGTGTTGCCATGTATCACCCGGGCGCAATCGGTTGCGCCAGAAGACGAATACAAAAAGCTGATCCGCGTCAGCGAGGACATCCAGCCGCTGGGCGAGCATCCGTTTGGCGAAAACATCAGCTTGTACGATGGTTCTTTGTCGTTTACGCAGACGGACGTAAGCTTGCGCGGCAATGGTCCGGTGCTGGAGCTAGTGCGGCAATTCAGGGTGGAAGACGACACGTCGGAGCGAGTGGATCGTCTCAGTTACCCGTTCGGTGATTGGGACATCGCGCTTCCGCATCTGGAAACAGTCGTGCCCAATGGCTACTACTTCAACAGTACGACCAATTCATGGCTCAACGTCAACGGGTGGATGGTTTCCAATGAGGCCAATCCCAATGCGCGTTGTTCAAGCTTTGCGCCACCGTTTCCCGTGGTGTCACATGCGGGCGACTCTGCCTTGGAGCCGTGGGACCCGTATACCTATTGGCATGGTTACCATCTTGTCATGCCGGGGCAGGGTAGCCAGGACATGCTGGGCAACGAGGACGCTGCGACGAAAGCTACTTACCCTGCCGTAACCAAGAGTCACTGGCGTTTCAGTTGCCTTGGTGGTACGGCCAACGGCGCGCCAGGTGAGGGGTTTCTGGCGCAGTCGCCCGATGGCACCAAATACTGGTTCGATGAATTGGTCTATCGAACCACCGTCAACCTGCAAAGGCCTTTGTATACGCTATCGCATGTTCCGAAACAGAAGATCGGCTTCTTCGCCTCACTGTTCGCATCGCGCGACGATTTTGTCGAGAAAGCCATCAGCTTGCTGGTGGGCGCTCAAAACGCTTATGCACTTCCCACTATGGATGTGCTTAAAAGACAAACGGCGTGGCTGCTGGTTACGAAGATCCAGGATCGCTTCGGCAATACGTTGACTTTTAACTATGACAGCAACGGCCTGCTGACCGGGATTTCAGCGAGCGACGGTCGCTCGCTTACCGTGCAGTACGTGAGCGGTACCCACCTTATCAAGAGTGTGACGTTGCAACCTTCTTCCGGTGCGCCAAGAGTCTGGAATTATGGCTACGGCACCGATAGCGTTGCTGAGTCCATCTTGACCAGCGTGACGCTACCCGACGGCAAGCAATGGCAGTACAACCTAGGCAATTTTGATACGACCTCGCTGGCTCACGGTTCCCCCGGCAGCTGTACCAGCGTAGCAGTTCCCTCCAACCTGAGCGCCACGACAGCAACCATCACCCACCCATCAGGTTTGACGGGTACGTTCACCATTCAACCTATTAAGCGAGGCCGATCGTTTGTGCCTCGCAGTTGCGAGTACTACGACAACGGTCTCGGAAGCTATGCAGACATTCCGGATGCCTGGTACAACTTGTCCATAGCGCAGGAGGTTACATCAGGTGCAGGCGTACCCACGCAGACGTGGTCCTACAGTTATTCGCCGTCAGCGGAAAACTGGAGCGATTGCACCGGAACGTGCCCGACCACTACGTACACCGATGTGACGAATCCCGATGGGAGTACAGTTCGTCATACTTTTAGCAACAAATACGACTACACCGAAAGCCAGTTGCTACAAGAGGACTACTACACCGGCACAGTGACTGGTACTCCGATTCGCTCAGTAACCTATAGTTACGCCTCGCCGACCACGTCGCCATTGCCAGCGTTTGCCGGCAACAATTTTCAGGAATATGTCAATCAGGACCAGACCACCAAATATTCACCAATGAACTTGCGCGTCATCGCGCAGGATGGTGATAGCTATACGTGGCAGGCCGAAGCGTTCGACGTTTATGCGAACGTCACAAAAACCAAGCGCTTCAGCTCGATCGCAGGGCAGGGCGCTATCGAAGAGCAGACGGATTACCTCAATGACACGTCGTTGTGGGTGCTGGGCCTGCCGCAGACAGTAACCAACCTCACCACCGGCGAGGTTGAAACCAATAATGTCTACAACAGCAGTGACCTGCTGCAATCGCGCTCGCGCTTCGGCGAGTTCATGATGAGCTATACCTATGACAGCGCAGGCCAGTTGGCGAGCTTCACCGACGGCAATCAGCACACCACCACGCTCGGCAATTACTATCGCGGCATTCCGCAGTCCATCGGCTACCCCGACAACACCTCGCAGACGCTGGTGGTGGACGATTTCGGCCAAATCAGGTCGATCACCGATCAGGCAAGCCACACCACAAGCTATGGCTATGACGCCATGGGCCGCATCAACGAGATCGACTATCCCACCGGCGACAGCGTGGCGTGGTATCCAAAGCAATTCTTTTACGACTACGTGACCACGACAGAGCGTGGCATTGCCGCCGGGCATTGGCGTCGCAAAACTATTCTAGGTAATGCGCAGACCATTACCTATTTCGATGCTGAAATGCGCCCCGTGTTGAGCGACGTCAGCAATGGCAGCGATCACACCACGACGGTGACCGCCTATGACTGGAAAGGCCAAACAGCCTTTGCCTCCTATCCGGTGAGTGGCCAACCGGATCTAAGCAACGTCACCAGCGGTACGCATCACCTCTACGATGCCTTGGGACGCCTGCGGCAAACCCAGAAAGACAGCGAACTGGGCACGCTCACGACCACTACGGACTACCCCGGCGGTGCCAGCGAGCGGGTGACCGATCCCAGGGTCAAAGTGACCACCACCTATTACCAGGTGTTCGACGAGCCCGCCTACAAAGACCCGATCCAGGTCAACGCGCCGGCGGGCATCTCGCAGAGCATTACGCGCGATCTGTACGGCAACCCCACCGCCATCACGCAATCGGGTAGTTATGGTGCGGAAAACGACAGCGTCACCAAGACGCTGGTCTACGATGGCTACCATCGCCTATGCCGCACAACCGAGCCCGAAAGCGGCAGCACGGTGATGGCCTATGACGGTGCCAACAACCTGCAATGGAGCGCGCAAGGCCTAACCATCATAGGCACGGGTTGCGGGCAAGAACAGGTGACTACCGCGATCCAGACGGGGCGCACCTATGACCCCATGAACCGAGTGCTGAGCATCACGCCGCCCGGCGGCACACAGAACACCGTCTACACCTATTATCCACAGGGCAACCTCAAAACGGCGGTCTCCGGCATCGCCACGCAGGTCTTCAATTACAACTTCCGCAACCTACTTACCAGCCAAACGCTCTCGCTCAGTGGCACCACCTATAGCTGGGGTATTGGCTACAACTACGACGGCTACGGCCACATGAACGCCGTAGGCTATCCCGCGTCCAACGGCGTCAGCGAAGGGGTCGCCTATAGTCCCGATGCGCTGGGCCGAGCCACGCAGGTAGGCAGCTATGTCACCGGCATCAGCTATTTTGCCAACGGACAGGTGGCCGGTTTCAATTACGGCAACGGCGCCAGTTATGTCGCGCAACAGAACACGCGCCAATTGCTCAAGAACTTCACCTATGGCGTTGGCAGCAGCTTGAACGTCAGCGAAGACTTCCGCTACGACGGCGACGGCAATATCACCAACGTCAACGATCTCGTGACTGGCCAGCGCACTAAGGCGTTTGGCTATGACGACCTCAATCGCCTGACCAGCGCCACGGCCAGCAATCTGTACGGTACGGAGACCTATACATACGATGCGCTCAACAACTTGCGCACGCGCCTTACCGGCGGCAATAGCCTGACCTTCAACTACGACGCCGCCAATCACCTGGCGAACGTGATGGTCGGCGGTGCGATCACGACCACCTACGGCTACGACGCACAGGGCAACCGCAACAGCCTTTCCAGTGGCGGCACGACCACGCAGTACACCTTTGACGCGCAGAACCAACTGCTACAGGTCTCGGGCCTGGAAACCTACGCCTATGATGCGGCAGGCCGACGCGTGGCCAAGACAACCACCAGCGGCGCCAGCACGTACTACTTCTACGACCAGGCCGGCCAGCTGATGTACCAGTACGAACCGGCTACCGCCAAGGCCACCAATTACATCTACCTCGGCACCAAGCTGGTCGCGCGCCATGTAACGAACAACACCCACATCCTGGGCAATATCGATGGCGTGACGACGGACAGCGCCGGCAATGCCACGCTGCAGGGATGGGCCTGTTCGGCCAATATCGCGCAATCCATCAACGTCGATGTGTATCTGGATGGCCCGGCCGGATCGGGAACGATGATCGGCCGGTACCTGGCCAACCAAACCAGCGAGCCGGCCGTGGCGTCGGCGTGCGGCGTTGCCAGCGGCAGTTATCGCTTCGCGATCCCGCTCAGCGCGGCAACGCGCGCGTCGTATGCGGGCTCGCCGATCTATGTCCACGGCATCTCACCGATCGGCGGCGACAATTCGTTGATCAGCAACGCCGGTACGTTCAGTGTACCGGCCAACCCCGGCACGCCGGCGCCGCCTGCCTCGATGACCGCTACGGTCGCGGTGAATCTGGCGAGCATTACTGCGACGTGGCCCAGCGACAGCAGCGCCACCAGCTACCTCGTGCGCTACGCCTTCAACAGCGGTGCGTGGACACCAAGCGGTACGCTGAGCACGGCGGCGTTTACCTTGAACGGCCCGGCGGATGGTAGCTATCAATTCCAGGCACGGGCCTGCAATGCCAACGGCTGCAGCGCGTGGGGTGCATCGGCGACGGCGAGCGTGCAGCATGTGACCGCCCCGCCTGCGTTGAGTACACCCGCGGCAAGCAACAGCGGCAGCTATACGGTGAGCTGGACTGCCGTTGGTGCGGCCAGCAGCTACACCCTGCAACAGCAGGTCAATGGCGGAAGCTGGGCCACCCTCCAAAGCAGCACTGCCACCAGTTGGACGGCCAGCGGGGAGGGCAATGGCACCTATGCGTACCGCGTCCAGGGCTGCAACGGTGGTGGCTGCGGACCATGGAGCACCACCGGCACCACGGTGGTGACGCATCCGCCCGGTAGCGCGCCGAACGTGAGCGTGCCGGGTACCAATAACACCGGCAGCTACACCGTGAGCTGGACCACCGTCGCCACGGCCACCAGCTACACCCTGCAAGAGCAGCTCAACGGCGGCGGTTGGACGACGGTACAAGCGAACGGTGCCACCAGTTGGGGGGCGAGCGGCCGCGGCAACGGCACCTATGGTTACCGCGTGCAGGCCTGCAACGTCGGTGGTTGCGGATCATGGAGCGGCGCCGCTTCGATCGCGGTCACGCTGCCGCCCGCAAGCGCACCGAGTTTGAGCGTACCGGGCAGCAGCAACAACGGCAGCTATACCGTGAGCTGGAGTGGCGTGAGCACGGCGACCAGTTACACCTTGCAGGAGCAGATCAATGGGGGTGGCTGGAGCACGGTGCAGGCGAGCGGCGCCACCAGTTGGGGGACCAGCGGGCGTGGCAACGGCACGTATGGCTACCAAGTGCAAGCCTGCAACTCTGGGGGCTGCGGGCCGTGGAGCAGCGTGTCGAACGTTGTCGTCGCATTGGTTCCTCCTCAGCCAGCCAACGCGACGATTACCGACACCTTATCCAGCGGGGGCAAGATCGAAACTTACACATTGAGCTGGAGCGCGGCGAGTACGGCAACGCGCTATGAAGTGCAGCGTGCCGATGGTGCAAACGTCTATAGCGGCACGGCCTTATCTACCAAACTGGAATACGGTCCTTCACCGTATGACATGCAGTACAACTATCAGCTGCGTGCGTGCAATGCGGCGGGTTGTTCCGCATGGGTGACGTCATTCGAGTATCACTGATGGCAGCTAGCAAACGAAACATGGGAAGAGGGGGGGGCGCATGAAGCAACGGACAAGAAAAGTGTTTGCGGCTTTGTTGCTGTGGCTGCTGGCAGTGGTAACTGTCAGCGCTCAAGACACGGTGACCTACGTATATACCGATCCGCAGGGCACGCCGCTGGCGGAGGCGGATGCGAAGGGCAACATTACGGCGACATTCGAGTACACGCCATATGGCACGTATGCGCCGCAAGGTACGTCGAAGCCGGGGGCAAATCCGAATGGTCCAGGTTATACCGGGCATGTGAATGATCCGGAGACAAGTCTCGTTTATATGCAGGCTCGTTATTATGAGCCAGTGTCAGGGCGATTTCTGAGCGTGGATCCGGTAGAGCCTAGCGGCGCAAATACATTCAGTTTCAATCGTTATGCCTACGCAGACAACAACCCGATTGTGCGGACAGATCCGGATGGGCGTGATCCCGATTTTGCGTTTGGTGTAGGAGTCGGGTTATCCCCATGGATAAGTGATAAAGATAAAGCGTTTCTACAACGTGTATTTGCTCAGGCTCATCAAGGCGATACCTTGGCTGGTGTTGGCATAGGGCAATCCTTAAAAGAGGTGGCAGACACAAAAGAAACTTCTAAAGCGACCCTAATGGCGATTGCAGCTAAAGTTGCCGTGATTTTAGTGAATCGTGGTCGGGGTACTTCGGGAGGAAGTAGGGCTGGTAAATCATTCACACCAAAAGGCAAGGCTGAGATAGATTCAGCAAATGCCCAGCGAAATGGTGGCGTCAATGTATGCGAACATTGCGGTGTAGAGGTCGTTCCAGGGCAAAGATCTCAGAATGGAGTGACTCCTCCAGATAACGAGCGTCAACGCGATCATATTATCCCTAAAAGCCAAGGGGGAGATGGGGATCCATCAAATGGTCAGATTTTGTGTCGTACTTGTAATCTTAAAAAGAGTGACCGTACATGAGGATCAAACAAGAGAAGGTTGGGCACGTAAAAATACTTTTTGACTTCGAGGAAGATGGAGGTACGCAGGTGGAAAGTATGTGGGCCGTTCCGGTTGCGAATGGATACAAGATCGACAATATTCCTTTCTATGTTAGAGAAGTTGCTTGCGAAGATGTCGTAAGCGCAGACCTGGATACGGATGGGGCATTGCATTTTGTGGCTTTAGTAGCAGCTTCAGGGCACAGTACTGTTCGACTTTGGTTTGCGAACGAGAAGGATGTTATCGAGGTAAGAGAATCACTTCGCAACATGGGTTGTTCATCCGAGATGGACTTGTCGCGATTGGTAGCCGTTGATATTCCACCGTCCATTCCTTATGAGCGTGTCCGCGCCTATCTTGACCAGCTCGAAAGGGAAGCAGTCCTCGAATATGAGGAGGCCTGTCTTGGGCAAACTTGAGTTGCCAACTAAACTGAAAGGGTTTCCGAAAACGGAGCAGTCTGAGGGTGGTGAATTGTTCGCTACACCAGAAAGGGTGATCTTGCCCCTGATTCACGGACACTCAGTTAAGCGACATGCTGTAGCTCGAACTGCACGGGGCTGAGATAGCCCAGGGTGGAGTGGAGCCGCTGTCGATTGTAGTAAACCTCGATGTATTCGAACACGTGGGCCTTGGCCTGCTCGCGCGTTGCAAAGCGTTCGCCGTGAATGGCCTCGACCTTCAAGCTGTGGTTCCAACTCTCCATAGCGGCATTGTCGTAACAGTCGCCTTTCTTGCTCATGCTGCATCGCAGGCCGTGATCGCTGAGCAATCGCTGGTAGTCCTGTGAGCAGTATTGGCTGCCTCGGTCGGAGTGGACAATGACGTCCCGTGGACGATGGCGAGCAAAGACGGCCATGCGCAGTGCGTTGCACACCAAAGCGGCCGTCATGCGCTCGGCCATCGACCATCCAATCACGTGACGCGAATACAGGTCCAGCACGACGGCCAAGTACAACCAACCTTCGTCGGTGGCGATGTAGGTGATGTCGCTCACCTACGCTTGATTGGCGCGATCGGCATGAAAGTTCTGCTGGAGCAGGTTCGGCGCCACCGGCAAGCTGTGGTTGGAGTTCGTGGTGGCCTTGTACTTGCGTGCGGCTTTCGCTCGCAGGCGCTGCCTACGCATGCTGTTAGCCACCTGATGGCGGGCCGGCACGATGGCCTTGTTCTCGGCTTTCAAATGTCGCACTTCGGCGCTTTGATCCACCTCGGCCCGGCGCATGACATCCGGTTTGTCGAACTTCGTCTTCCACGCGTACAAGCTGTGGGTAGTGATGCCTAATTGTTCGGCGACCTCCGCCACCGAGTGCCCTCGCTCGGTCACTTGCTTGACCGCTTCGACCTTGAACTCATCCGTGTACCGCTTGCCACTCATACAGACCTCCTCGTTTGCCATAAATTATGGCTCGAAGGTGTCTACAAAAGGCTGGCCGGTCCACGGATCAGTCAGACCAGCATCGCGGCCATCGTGGCAACGCAGATCGCCAGGCAGCTGGCGAAGAGGCCGTGCAGCATCAGCGTTTCGAATTTCATGACGGTTCTCCAGGCGGACCAGTGAGGGGTTCGCTGTAGAGATGGCAAGCTGCGTGCCAAACGCATGGGTATGCGGAAACCCGCATTTCTACGCCATTTTTCGTGTTTGCAGCGGAGCTGCGCGGGTGTCCGCGGACGGGTGTACGCATTGTCCGGACACGTGCATGCGGACGGATGCGTGCGGATCGCGAACGGCCACTACGTTTTTCGATAGGCGATGTTGAATAAAAAGCCTGAAGGGACGGGCTTTAGGGGATCACTCAATCACAGCACGTATCGGCCGCGTGCCGATCTTGGCACCCGTAACCTCATCGATGGCCACCGCCTTGATCTCGGTGCCTGTTTCCGCGTCGAGAAAGCGCGTCAGCTTGCCGCCGCCGCGGTATTGGCGTCCCCACGCGCCGATCATGAACAGCACGGGCAGGAAATCACGGCCGGCGGGTGTCAGCAGGTATTCCTCGCGCGGTGGATGTTCCGAGTAGCGGTGTTTCTCCAGCAATCCCTCCTCGGTCAGCGTTGCCAGCCGCTTGGTCAGGATCGTTGGCGCGATGCCCAGGCTTTTGCGGAACTGGTCAAAGCGCGTAAGGCCGGCATGGGCGTCCCGCAGGATCAGGATGCTCCACCCGTCGCCCGCGAAAGCCAGGCTGCGCGCGATGGGGCAGGGCTCATTGGAAAAATTTTTGTCGTTCATATCATTTTGATAGTGACTTACTTTCGAATCGATAGTATAGTCCGTTTCAAATCGATAGTAACCATTGTCCACGGATGGCTCACTTCACATGGGTTTTGAACGATGAACAAGAACCAGATGGGTATTGCCCTCGTCACAGGAGCCTCTTCAGGCATCGGCGAGGCCACGGCGGACCGGCTCGCCAAGGCGGGCTACACCGTCTTCGGCACCAGCAGGCGCGCTGGGCTGGCGGGGAAGCGATCGTTCGAGGTTTTGCCGCTTGATGTCACGCAGGAGGAATCCGTCGAGGCGTTCGTCGGGGAAGTCATACGGCGTACCGGCCGCATCGACCTGCTGGTGAACAATGCAGGCTTCGGCGTCGCCCCGGCGGCTGCGGAAGAAAGTTCCATCGAGCAGGCGCAGGCGATCTTCGATACGAACTTCATGGGCATCGTCCGGATGACGCGTGCCGTCGTTCCCCTTATGCGGCAGCAGGGTAGCGGTCGCATCATCAACATCGGCTCCGTGCTCGGCTTTCTGCCCATGCCGTACATGGCGCTGTATTCCGCTACCAAGCACGCTGTCGCGGGTTATTCGGAAGCGCTCGATCACGAGCTGCGCACGATGGGCATTCGTGTCTCGGTCGTCGAGCCCGCGTACATCAATACGTCGTTCGATGCGAACTTGGTGAATCCCGATGCGCCGCTCGATGTGTACCGCGAGGTCCGCGCGAGCGTGGGCAAGCGGGTGAAAGAGGTGCTCGCGGGTGCGGACGGCCCTGAGGTTGTCGCGGAGATGGTGCTGAAGGCAGCTGGGGCGGTTCGTCCGAAGATGCGCTATGCGCCGGGCCTGGCCAGTCGCATGCGATGGCTGCGCCGCTTTGCGCCCGCTGGTGTGCTGGATGCGGGAATTCGAAAAGATCTGCGGCTTGAAGCGTAGGCCCATCAATGCCTTGTCCTGAGCCGGCTATGGCATGGCTCGATACATCACCTACGAGAGACACACACAATGAAGGCATTCATCATTGATCGGTACGGCAACAAGGATCCGATGCGGCTTGGCCAGGTGCCAGAGCCTACCTTGCGCGACGACGACGTGCTGATCGAGATTCACGCCGCGGCCGTAAACGTGCTGGATTCCAAAATCAAAAGCGGCGAGTTCAAGCTGATCCTTCCTTATCGCCTGCCGCTGGTGCTGGGCCATGATGTAGCCGGCGTCGTCACTCGCGTTGGTTCACGCGTTCGGCAATGGAAGATCGGCGACGAAGTCTATGCGCGACCGGCCGATCACCGTATCGGTGCGTTTGCGCAATGCATTGCGGTGAATGAAAACGATGTCGCGCTTAAACCCAAGAACCTCAGCATGGAAGAAGCCGCATCGATTCCGCTGGTCGGCTTGACGGCGTGGCAGGCGTTGATCGAAAAAGCCCATCTGAAGAAGGGGCAGAAGGTCTTTATCCAGGCGGGGTCCGGTGGCGTTGGCAGCTTCGCCATTCAATTGGCCAAGCAGATCGGGGCCACGGTCGCCACTACCACGAGCAGCGTCAACATCGACCTGGTGAAGGGGCTCGGCGCAGACATCGTCGTCGACTACAAAAAGGATGATTTTGAGAAAGTGCTGCAGAACTACGACGTTGTGCTGCATAGCCAGGATGCGGGGGCACTCGAGAAATCCCTGCATGTGCTTAGGCCTGGAGGAACCCTTATCTCCATTTCCGGCCCGCCTGATCCCGCGTTTGCAAAAGGAATCGGCGCACCGTGGTTCGTGGGTGCGATCGTCCGCCTGTTGAGTTACGGCGTCAGGAAAAAAGCCAGGCAGCGCGGCCTGGCGTATTCGTTTCTCTTCATGAGAGCGAATGGACACCAATTGAGCGAGATCACCCGGCTTATCGAGGCAGGGACCATCCGTCCCGTCATTGATCGGGTCTTTCCATTCGAATCGACCAACGAAGCCTTGGCCTACGTCGAAGCAGGGCGCGCGAAGGGTAAGGTCGTCATCAAGGTCAAGTAAGGCTTGTTTCCCATTCTGGAGTTGCTTATGAAAATTGAAAATGCGGTTGTTCTTGTCACTGGTGCCAATCGCGGCATTGGACTGGCATTCGTGCGCGAGTTGATGGCTCGAGGTGCACGCAAGGTCTATGCGGGAACGCGTGACCTCGAAGCCGCCCTGCCAGCCGGTGTTCATCCCGTTCGACTGGACGTTACCAAACCCGATGAGGTGGCGGCAGCGGCAGCGTTGGCGTCGGACGTGACGCTGGTGATCAACAATGCCGGCATTGCCCAGCCCGGCGGCTTTTTTGCACCGGACAGCGAAGACGTCGCGCGGCGTATCTTCGAGACCAATTTCTTCGCCGTGTTGCGCATGAGCAAGGCCTTCGCGCCGATTCTCAAAGCCAACGGCGGCGGCGCCTTGCTCAATGTGCTGTCGGTCGCCTCGTGGGTGAACGGCGGCGAATTGGCTGCTTATTCGGCCAGCAAGTCCGCTGCATGGTCGCTCACCAATAGCCTGCGCAGCGAACTGGCGGCGCAGAAGACACAGGTGCTGGCCTTGCACATGGCCTACGTCGATACCGACCTCACGCGCGGGTTCGAAGTGCCGAAGTCCAGTCCCGAAGAGATCGTCAAGCGCGCGCTCGACGGACTCGAAGCGGGTCTGGATGAGGTACTGGCCGATGAGCTCACCCAGCAGGTGAAGCAGGGCATGACGGCAGCCAGGCCCAGCTATCTACCTCACGTCTGACGTAGCGATCTGAGAGCAAAAAGGGCCGGAAGATGTCCGGCCCACTATTACTATTATTGATTCGCGTAGAGACGCCAACTATCCGTGACGGCATCAGGCAATGTCGTCAGCAACGCGCTGTGTCATCGGCGTGGACGCGATAGCCGTCGCACGCGGCATCGCCTCCATCCCAAACACCGGCCGCAGCCAGCGCACTCGCCGGATCACGCACTCATGCAGCAACGCGCATCCGCCGATCGTGCACGCGATGATCAACACAGGCTCCAACACCGGCCCTAGTCCCAGCGGCATCAACCGCCACGCGAACAACAGCAGCAGACTCTGGTGCAGCACGTACCACGGATACACCGCATCGCGTGCATACGGCAGCCAGCGGAACGGGCGATTGAGATAGGCGTGGCCCCAGCCGAGCACGGCGCAGATCGCCGTCCATAAGTATGCGTAGCGCAGCGCATGCAGCACCCACCACACCGCTGCCGGCGCCGAGTCGGGTAGCAGGCGGATACCGGCGAGGTAAAACGCGAAGCAGGTCAGCGCTGACGGTAGCGAGATGCGGCGCAAGCGCGCCAGTTCCGACCAGACGGCGGCGTCGGTGCCGAGCAGGTAGCCGTAGAAAAACATGCTGAAGTAGAGCGCGTGTGCATACCAGTCGCCCCACAGCGCGCCGGTGAAGGGAAAGCGGTCGGCCAGCAGGCGGTCCCATACGAACAGTGGGATGGCCGGCAGCAGCAGTAGCGCTGGGCCGCGCAATCTCAACACGGTGGCGCGCAGGCGCTGGCCGACGGTGGATTCCAGCAACGGCAGCAGCGCCATCAGCAGCATCGTGTAGACCCAGAGATAAGGCAGGTACCACAGATGGTTCCAGGTGAAGCCGAACTGCCAGCCGGTAAAGGCGCCGGCCGGCCACGGGCCGCCGGTCCAGTAGCGCAGCAGGAAGTGGCCGAAGCCGGGCTGCACCAGATGGGTGGACAGGCCCTGCACGTAGGGCTGGATGGGAATCACCACCAGCATGCCGAACACCAGCGGCAGCAGCAGGCGCACGCTGCGCTTCCACGCCATGCCCGGCAGGCTGGCGCGGCGACGCATGAAGTTCACCGCCAGCCCGGAGATCAGAAACAGCAGTTCCATCCGCCAGCGGTTGAGAAACAGCATCGGGTCCTGCAGCCAGGCGGCGGTGTGGCTGCTCTTGAGGTGGAAGTCCCAGTCGGCCACGTACAACATGCTGGCGTGGTAGAGGATCAGCAGTCCGAAGGCGAGGACGCGCAGGGCGTCGATGTCGTAGCGGCGGTTCATGGGGCGGACTCCGTGGCGGGAAAGTGGAGCCAGCTTCGGTGTGCCGGTGCGGCGTGTCGTGCCTCAAGTGATTGTTTGCAGGGCGTTTGTGACGAACGGCGGAGGGCAGGGACGGATGAGGTGGCGTGTGCGTAGAATCCGCGCATGCAAACCTCTCGCGGCTTCGACACCTTCCAGCGCTGGCGGCGTCCGATCGAGGTCGGGTTCTGGGTCGCGCTTCTGTCCCTCAACGTGATCTTCAACAGCATCGATACGCGCATCGACCATGCCGGCCGGATCGCGCCCTGGGAGCCCTGGGTATGGGAGACGAGCAGCGCGCTGGTGATACTGGCACTACTGCCGGGGGTGATCTTCGCCGAGCGGCGCTGGCCGATCCGTTTCGACACCTGGCGGCGCAACCTGCCGCTGCACCTTTTGCTCAGCGTATTGTTCAGCCTGATCCACGTTGGCGGCATGATCGCCCTGCGCTGGCTGGCGTATGTCGCCATTGCCGGCTGGCCTTACCGGTTCGGGGCGTGGTGGATCAACTTCGGCTACGAATACCTCAAGGATGTACGCAGCTACTTCCTGATCATCGGCGTGCTGATGCTTTACCGCCTGTGGCTGCTGCGCCAGCAGGGCGAGGCCAGGTTGCTGGTGGAACCGGAAGAGGGGCCGCCGGTGGAGCCGGTGGATCGGCCCGACCGCTTTCTGGTGCGCAAGCTGGGCAAGGAATTCCTGATCAACGCCAGCGAGATCGAATGGCTGCAGGCCGCCGGCAACTACGTGAACCTGCATGTGCGCGGACGTGATTACCCGATGCGCAGCACCATGGCCGGGATCGAGGCGCGGTTGGATCCGGCGCGTTTCCTGCGCGTGCATCGCGGGTATTTCATCAACCTCGATTATCTGGTCGAGATCGAACCGTTGGAAACGGGTGACGCGCGGTTGCGTCTGCGGGATGGCACGACCGTTCCATGCAGCCGTCGCTATCGTGCGGCGTTGCGTGAGCGGTATGGCCAGGCGGCTGCGGTGGCGTGAGCAAGGCATCACGCTTCGCGATTGCCGCTCGGTACCCTCCCTCGTTCGTCGCCCCGGCGAAAGCCGGGGCCCAGCGACTTTGACGATCTGCAAATCGTCGGTGCGACGAGCGCTTATCAAAGCTCGCCAACGCGCACCACGACCTTGCCGAAATGCTTGCTTTCCAGCAAATCGATCAGCGCTTGCGGTGCCTGTTCGAGCCCATCGACGAACGCTTCGCGCAGTTTCACCTTGCCGCTCGCCACCCACGCTTTCATGTCGCGCAGAAAAGGTTCAAAACCGGTATCGAAGTGATCGAGGATGATGAAACCTGCCACATGAAGGCGGCGGATGAGGATCTGGGTCATCAACATGGGTAGACGATTCGGGCCGGATGGCAGCTGCGTGTCGTTGTAATGGGCGATCAAGCCGCATACCGGTACGCGTGCGCCGTTGTTGAGCTGTGGAAGCACCGCATCGAATACGGCGCCGCCTACGTTTTCGAAATAGACGTCGATACCGTTCGGCGTTGACGCGGCCAGCTGCTCGGCGAAATCGGGCGCGTGATGGTCGATGCACGCATCAAAACCCAGTTCTTCCACTGCGTAACGGCATTTTTCGCGGCCACCGGCAATGCCAACGGCGCGTGCACCCTTCAGCTTGGCGATCTGGCCGACCACCGAGCCGACCGCACCGGTTGCCGAAGCGACAACGACGGTTTCGCCCGGCTTTGGCTGCCCGATGTTCAACAAGCCGTGATAAGCGGTGAAGCCCGGCATGCCGAACACGCTCAGCATGAGCGAAGGGTGAGTGATATCGCTGTCGATGCGGGTGAGGTCGTTTCCATCGGAGAGTTCGTGCGTTTGCCAACCGCTGAAACTGCTGACCAGGTCTCCTGCCTTGAATGCAGGATGCCGTGAAGCTTCCACCCGGCTTACCGTGCCGCCGACCATGGCATCGCCAAGATTGAGCGGCGGCGCGTAGGAGGGCGCATCGCTCATCCGGCCGCGCATGTAGGGGTCCAGCGAAAGATAGATCGTCCGTAGCAATACTTGCCCTTCAGACGGTTGCGGTACCTCTTGGTGTTCCAGCCGGAAATCGCTGAGCTTCGGTGCGCCATGCGGGCGTGCATTCAAAACGATGCGCTGGTGGATGGGTTGCGTCATGGGCATTCCTTCGGTAAGCGGATCAGGGGAGGAGATCAGTCGTCGATCAAGCTGTGCAAACACATGGGTGCGACGTATCGATTTTCCACCCGATCCAGGAAACTACGCGAAATTGCTGCACCAAACCCCACGCCGGGTTCTCTATTCATGGCGATGTGCTGAAGTGGAGCATGACCAATGGCGGATGCTTCCACGCGGTCTGCATGACACCGTCACCCGCCTGATCGCGCCGGACACTTTATGAAACGCGCCATTGCAGCCGTCCTGCTTGCCACCAGCCAGCTCGCCATCGCCGCGCAGCGCCCTCCGTTGGCCGACTCGTTCGACCTGCAGGTAACGTGGGCGCCGACGGCCGTCACCATCGCCGGCACGGCGCAGCTCGTCTATGAAGTGCATGTGTCGAGCTTCGCCGCTGCGCCATTGGAACTGGAACGCATCGACGTCATCGATGAAAGCAATCATCGTCATGTCGCCAGTCTAGCCGGCGATGATTTGAAGCAAGCCATCGGCAGGCCGGATCTGCCCGCCAAAGGCAGCGATCCGCTACGCATCCCTCCGGGCGTACGCGCGGTTGTATATCTATCCGTACCTTCTGCAGGCCTGGCTGGCCATCGCCTCCAGCACATGCTTGCGTATCGCTCCCTCAACGGTGAAAGCTCCGTAGTGCGGGGTGGCGAATTCACTGCAGGGTCTGCCAAACCGACCGTGCTCGGGCCACCATTGCGCGGTGGCCCGTGGACAGCCATCTACAGTGCGGCATGGGCGCGTGGACATCGTCGCGTGCTCTATACCGTCAACGGCAAGGTGCATATCCCGGGGCGGTTCGCCATCGATTGGATCAAGCTCGACAAGGCGGGCAGACACGCTCGCGGCGACGGCAGCCGCCCTGCGGATTGGTACGGCTACGGCGAACCGGTACTTGCGGTGGCAGACGCCACCGTGGCGGATGCGAAAGACGATATGGACGAACCCACGCAGGTCTCCGAAAGCAACAAGGTGGACATGGAAAAGGCCAGCGGAAACTATGTGGCGCTGGATCTGGGCCAAGGTCGATATGCGTTCTACGAACACCTGAAGCCTGGAAGCATTCGCGTGAAAGCCGGCGACAAGGTCAAGCGTGGCCAGGTGATCGGCCTGCTCGGTTACACCGGCAACACCACCGGCCCGCATCTGCATTTGCATGTCAGCGAAGGCCATACGCCTCTGGACGCGGAGGGTCTGCCTTATGCCTTCGACCATTATGAAATGCTGGGCACGTTCGCATCGCCGCAAGCATTCGAGGATGGCCAGCCATGGCTTGCGCCTGCTGGCGGCAGCAAGCAGCGGGCAGATGAGCTACCCATGCCCTTCTCGGTAGTGGCGTTTCCCTCCGACTGAGTTTCTGCGACGGATTGGCTGTGCATCTGGTTGAGCTCGGAAGCTCGATGCTCGCCCGATTTATCGGGGAGCAACACCCTCGACGATATAAACACGCGAATGACCCGCGTGATAACGGATGGGCTTGAGCGCCTCGTAGGCAGGGGAGCGATACCACGCCTGCGCGCGTTCGAGGCTGTTGAATTCAATGACCACGATAACGCCCTTGGGCGCCTGGCCCTCGAGCGTGTCTAATGTTCCGCCGCGCACGATGAAGCAGCCGCCGAAAGGTTTCAGCGTGGACTCGACATGTTCGCTGTACGGCTTGTTGGCGCCAGGTACGGTAGGTTCGAATTCTGCGACGTAGTAGGCCGGGCGCTTGCTCGGCAGTTCAGTTTTGTCCTGAGCAAGAACGGGTGTCGTGAAAAGGGTGGCCAACGAGTATGAAGACTTTAAGGATGCTCTGATCTATTCCACGTACCCGTCACCGCATACAGTGCGGCCCCAACATATTGAATTTAAATGACGGGGTGACGTCCAGAAGGCCCGCAGGCTGCGCCGCGCGGCTTGAACAGACGGCTAGTCTGCCCTGCGCCGCGCAACACATCCTGCGGTCCTTCTGGACGTCATGCCGGGTGCGTGGAATAGATCAGAGCATCCTTAAAGGCCAACAAGATGATCTTGAATTTCATGGCCGGCCCTCCTTGCCGTATTGCGGCGTAAATGTTTTCGAACAACTCACTGGCGCTTGTCGTGAGATAGTTGAGCTTGCAGTGCCGCCTGCGCGCGTTGGCCGGCCTCGAGGCTGACTTTTTCGGCAAGCACTTGTGCAAGCTGTCGCAATTGCTCCGCACTCAGGCCCACGTTCATGCTGATGCGTATATGCGCTTGCAGTTGCGATTCCACGCCAGGCATGGCCGCAAGCGCAGCGGCGGTGGCCAGTTCTCGGCTTTGCCAGTCCAGGTTGTCGCGCGCGAAGATATCGCCAAACAGGTGGGTTTTCAGATACAGGTCGATGGCCGGCGCAAAGTCGAACAGCGGACCCTTGACGGGAGCGCCGGAAAGTTTGGTCTGGTTCGCGGTGCCTGTCTCCAACAGCGCGGCGCCTTGCGGCACCGGGCCCGATTCACGCCCTGGAGCATCGGCAATGCCCTGCTGCTTGCGTGACTGAAGTAGCCTCATGAATTCATTCAAGCCGTTGATACTGCGCGGGAAGCCTGCATACGCATACATCTGTACGAGAATTTCCTTGCAGTCGCTGATCGAAAGGCCGGCATCGAGGGCCTCGCCGAGCGCGCCATTCAACTTCGGCAGGTTGCCGATCGCGGTAAACGCGGCGACGGGGACGATCACCTGTTGTTTGGTGGAAAGCGGAGTTTTAGTAATCATGCGGGTGGATCTTTCGCTATCGTAAGAAGAGGGCGGGGCCGCCTGACACGCTACGACGGCCACCGCCATGAACGCCGCCATGATGCGTGCCGTCGCTTTATGAGCACGATGCGCGATGGGTTCATCCCCACGCGACCGCGTTTTGCCAGGCAATGATGCAATAGCCATCGTGGCGACCGCGTCAGCGCTCCGAATGCTGCCAATATGCCTTGGCGCCAAGCATCACGGGGTCGACATTCAGAAACGTTCGCGACGTCACCATCGACTTCGTGCTTTCGAAGAACTTGCGGAAGTGTGCGGTTTCGCGGTGAGCGTTATACGTCGCCTCATCCTTGTACAGCTCGAACACCAGGAATCGATGTGGGTTGTCCCTGAGCGCAACCGCATACAGATTGAACACGCCGGGCTCCAAACGTACGGACGAGCTGATGCTTTCCTTCAGCGCCGCCTTGAAATCATCCAGACGCCTTGGATCGACGTCCAGCTGTGCAATGCGCACGTAGGGTGCTGCAACGTGTCCAGCATCTTCGCTTGAAGGCCACAATTCGATGGTTTGCATGGTGTCAGTGCCTGCGTGCGGCTGGACGGTTTGGGCCGTGGCAATAGGCGCGAGCAGGTTGCCCAGCAAGATGCATGCAAGGCGAAAAGCCGGCCGCGGGGAGGATATCGCCGTCTTGGATTTCCTCCAGCCAGGCCTGCACACACGAATATCTATCATCAACTCTCCTCCATCTTTGAGCGACGCCATTCATGACGAGCCGTCGCCTTCAGCCTGCGCCCCCAGGCTTGGTCGATCTGTCGGACGCGAATGACTTCGCTGTCCGCGAAGCTACCCATGCATCACGCATTCGCGGGCGCGAACAACCATTCCCAGTTCACGAAGGGGCCAAGGGGGATGACTTCCCAATCGATAAGCCCGGCCTGAGCCAGCGGAAATTCGCGCAGAACCCGCCTGGTGGCCTCCACCGAATCGCATTCGGCAATGATGGCGACGCCGGGTCGATCCTGCCGGAAATAAATGTCGCGCACGAAGCCGTTCTTGTAGTGCGTCCAGGTGTTGCGGACTTCGTCGAGCAGGTGCGGTTGATACGCTTCCAGGCTGGCGCTGGGTTGAGGAATGTCGAGGCACAGCAGTTTCATGGGCGAGTCCTTGGTGAGGGAAATGGATCAGGCGGATTGAAAGCGGCGCACGGTCTGGGCCACCCTCTGTCCAAGGTAGACCGCGGTTTCCAGATCGCTCCCTGATCGGTGTGTCATCCGGTCCCTGGTCGCCATTGGATTGCGCCATTGCACCCAGCCAGCTGCCCAGGCGGTTGAGATCGTGCACGCTGCCGCGGCTGGTGTCGTTGCCGGGCTTCAAGTCCAGGCCAACCCACAGCATGCCGTGCTGGGCCGCAAACAAGGCCATCGAAATCAGTGAGTGCAGCTTGTCGCCGCTATGCGCTCCGGAGTTGGTGAAGCCGGCGGCGATCTTGTTGCGCCACTTCATGTCATTCCACGCCAGCTTGGTCGAGTCTTCGCAAAACTGCTTGAAGCGGGCGCTGGGTGCGCCGTTGTACGTTGGTGAACCGAAGATGATGCCATCGCTTGATGCCAGTACGTCCCAGGGAATGCGTCCTTCGGACAACCGAATCAATTGCGCCTGCGCGTTCGGCACGCTTCGCACGCCCTCGGCCACGCTTTGGGCTTGCTTTGCCGTGTGGCCATAGCCGCTGTCATAGATGATCGAAATCTGCATGGTTCTTTTTCTTGGTGGAAAGGAAAGCAAGGGAGCGAGGAAGAGGCCGGCATGGCGACCCGCGCGCAGATGGGCGTAAGCCATACGGCTGAAGAAGCATGCTACGGTAGAAATAAGCGCTTTAGTGGCGATGATTTTTCCCATCTTTGTAGAATCCGGCGCTACGACGATCCACGCCAAGCCGAATATGTTTTGCGAGCGGCTACCAAGACGCACCACTTTTTTCGACGAGGAGAGATAGATGAAACCGGACATGCGCGGCCGGCTGGACGGCGTGGCCGTCTTCGTGGAGGCGGTGGAAGCGGGTGGATTTGCACGCGCGGCCGAACGCCTGGCGCTGTCGCGCTCGGCGGTGGGCAAGGCGATCGCGCGCCTGGAAACACGCCTGGGGGTGCGTCTGTTTCATCGCACGACGCGCACCCAGAACCTCACCGAAGACGGACACATCTATTACGAGCGATGCCTGCGTGCGATCGAAGAACTGCGCACTGCCGAATCCCTGCTCGAATCGGGCAAGCAAGAGATCGCCGGACGCTTGCGCATTACGATGCCGGTGTTGTTCGGCCGCTACTGCATCGCACCGATCTTGCTGGAGTTGGCGCGGCAGCATCCGAAGCTGGAGCTCGAGCTGAGCTTCAGCGACCGGCCGGTGGATGTGATCGGCGAAGGCTTCGACCTTGGCGTACGCAGCGGCGCACTGGGCGAGGCCACAGGATTGTGCGCGCGCCCGTTGGCGACGCAGCCGAAGGTGTTGTGCGCCGGGCCCGCGTACCTGAAGGCGCGTGGCCGACCGGACACGATCGAGGCCTTGGCCGCGCATGATGTGTTGATCCATTGGCGTAGCGGTCATCCGTATCCATGGCTGTTGCCTGATGCCGATGGCCGCTTGACCGAGGTTCGGCTCGCCTCGCGCCTGTGTTTCGACGATCTGGAAGTAACCGCCGACGCCGCGGTGGCGGGCATGGGCATCGCATGGCTGCCGTATTGGCTGGTGCGCGATCGCATCCAGGCCGGCGCGCTCGTGACACTGTGGGGGCAGCGGCCGGCGGCATCCATGGACAGCCACGCCATCTGGCCGGCTACCGATTACATGCCGCTACGTACCCGCCTTGTCATCGATACGCTCGTTGAAAAACTGCCGCGGGCAGCGGGCGTCAGCGCACCGTCGGTGCGGCCGGGCTGGCACACGCAACGCATCACGGCTCAAGGTTCCCCCTTGCCGCGCGCAAAGCGCCGTACGCGGTGACGGCAGTCTTGCATCGCCATGCACACAGGCGTTCCTAAGTTAGGATGGCGTGTCGATTCGGCCGGTGCTCGTTCGTTGCATAGATGAAGCGCACTGGCAAACGGAGCCGGCAGGAGTGCGCAGGAAGCGGGGCCGGGTGGCGACGTCGCCTTGGTGTCCCTGATACAGACCCATCAACCTAGACGGAAGATTTGCGATGAACACCCTTATCCAGACAGCGTTTCGGCGGTTTGCGGCCGGCTCGGTTGCGATCCTGCTTGGTGCGTACGGCGCCTTGTCCTGCGCGGCGGAGCCCTCAGGGCCGCCTGCCGGGACGTACCATATCGAAAAATCCCATGCGAGCCTGCAGCTTCGGGTCAATCACATGGGCTTTTCCACCTACACCACGCGGTTCAGCCGCTTCGATGCCGACTTGACGTTCGACCCAGGCAATATCGCGGCATCCAAGCTGGTGGCCACGGTGGACACCGCATCGCTGCAAATGGATGAAGCACCTAAGATGTGCGTCGATATCGTGCAAGGCGACAAGTTTCTCGATGCGAAAAAATACCCCAAGATCGTGTTTCGTTCGGAAAAGATTCGCATGACCGGCGCCAAGTCGTTCGATATCGTGGGCACGCTGGAACTGCATGGCGTAACGCGTCCGCTGGTTCTGAACGCCACCTATAACGGCGGCTATCCGGGCATGGCCGAGATGGATCCGCACGCCCGTATCGGGTTCTCGGCGCATGGCGCCTTCAAGCGGTCGGATTTCGGTATCGCCTATGCCGTACCCGCGCCGGGCACGACGATGGGCGTGGGCGATACGGTCGATTTCTCCATCGAAGCCGAATTCTCCGGTCCGCCGTTGGCGACTGCGGCGAGCAAGGCGCACTGAACACCGACATGCCTTATCACGTTCTGTTTCTCTGCACCGGCAACTCCGCCCGCAGCGTGCGAATGACAGCTCCCTCCCCTGCGCGCAGGGGAGGGCAGGGGTGGGGTTGTTCGAGCTTGCTGCATCGTTGAAACGCCCCGCGAGATTGCTTCACCCCACCCTGACCCTCTCCTGCTAAACGCAGGGGAGGGGACATATTCCGGCAAGCTAAGATTTCGGCGCTGATCAGGCCGGAAGAAGAAATCACTGGGGCAACTTATCGTGCAAGCGCGGCTGCTCTTTCGAGCGAAGGAATCACAGCTTTAAGCGGGCAACGTCCAGCACGATCATCAGCGCAGCCAGCCAGATGCAGTGTCACAAACGCAGGAGCCGCCCGCTGTTCATCCAACGCACGCAATTGCGCCAAGCTCTGCGCCTGATAGATCACCCGCACATACTGCTTTCCATCCACCCGACTTCGCCATAACTCGATTCCAAGCGCGCCACCAATCGGCGGATCATCCTGGGCATAACCCGCCATCTGGAAATGCAAACCGAGCACCGAGGCGAGCGCGACAATATTGTTGTCGCTGCCGACCAGCACGCTCAGTGTCGGCGCATGTTCGTCCTGCAGCAGATGAATGATGCGCCGGCTCATGACGGAGGCGACGCGTTCGGCCATATAGTCAGGACGCGCGTAAATGTCGAACAGCAACGCGTGCAATTGCGACAGCTGCTGTAACTGCATCGCGTTAACGCGACCCCAGCCGACGTCGCGCATGGGACGGCCTTCGGCATAAGCCATCAGGATCGCTTCGGCTGTGCCGGAGGTGGTGGCGACGGGGCCGGTCAGCAGCATGTGTTTGGCATCGGGTGAAACGGTTAGCTCGCCGTGCCAATGGTCTGGATGGCACCAGTCCGGGTCGTGATGGGTGCCGCAACCCATCACTTTGGCAAATGCCGACAGCGCATCGGCGTGGTTGCCGGTCAACGTATCCGGGCCGCCGGTGCTGCGTGTGATGGAGGCCACTGAATCATTCGCGTTCCATGCAGCGGCTTTGGCTTCGATCGGATGAAACAGCGGATCGTCGCTGCCTTGGGGCAAATGGCCGACATCGATGCGGCAGCCGGGAGCGAAACCTTCGGCCAGCGCTTGGGCGCTGGCGATGGTGCGTTGATCGGTGTTGGCCCAGAACCATGTCTGCGAGGCAGCGGGGCATCCCCGTGCCGGAAGCAAACCCGTGGCGGCAAGGCGCTGCCTGTCAAAGCGACCCATCAGGCGCGCACCAGCGGCGCCGTGCGGCGTCAATTCGCTGGGCGGCTGCGCCCATGCCGGCCACGGTTTGCCGCTGACTTCATTGAGCTGGATTTCACCCGGCAAGGGCGTGCGCACGCCGTGGCGGTAGAGCAGGACGACACGCTCCAACTGCAAGCTATCACTCGCGTACGCCTGCGCGCTGGCGAGCGCGGCAATAAGAAGCCAGCCGAACGGTACGAGTCGCATGCTCAGGGTGAAAGATCGGCGTTGGTGCAATGCGCTTGCATAAACAACGGATTGCAACGCGCGCGCAAGTGATCGGGAAAGCTCACAACGTAACCCGAAGCGGCTGGTTCGCCATCCGGAAAATCCGTGCTGAGAATCTGCGCGCCGCTGGCCAGCATCGCGTCGCGGCGCGTGATCTCGTTATGCACCGGTTCCTTCAAGTCCGCATCGGTGCGGGTGCGCACCAGATAACCCTGCTTGGCCAGCTTGCCGATGCTGGCCGCGTCGCCGTCGTTGAGTTCGGTAAAGGCGGCATCATCCGTGCCCGGCGCTGCGTTGGTGAACAGTACGCGGCCACGCAGCGAGGGATGCCCCTGCAGGTAGATCGGCCCCGCCCAGCGTTGATCGAGCAGGAAGATCACCTTGCCGCGCGCGCTTTCCAGCGTGGGCCAGCCTTGCTTGGCAATGGCCTGGTTGAGCGTGGCGAAACGGCCGCGCACGTCGTCCGGGCTGATGTATTCATTGCGCGCGAATACCGAGCGGATTTCCGCATCCAGCGCATCGAACGCCTTGGCGTCGAACGGCGCCGCCGGCACGGTGGAGTAGGGCGCTGGCGCCCCGGCGCGTTTGGTCTCCACCAGGATGAAGATCGGCAAATGCCGGGGATGGGCTTTCGACCACGTGTGGATTTCGGCAAGGCAGGCGGTGAACGGTTGGCAGTTGCTGCGCTGGTCCAGGTCCTGGATATGCATGACCTTGAAGCCGGGACGTTGCATCACTGCCGGATCAGCAAACGGCGGATCCGCCGGCAGCCCCGCCTTGCGCACTTGTTCGACGATGGCCGGACGCGCGTAGCGCCCGCCTTTGGGATCGCTGTAGATATCCAGCTCAAGCTGGCGCACGCCGTCGTCGAGCTGGCGGCTTAGGGCGGGATGCGCATAGTCGATCTCGGCGAACGTGGCCGGATCGGTGCGTTTCCACAGCGCCGCTTCGCTCGGCGCGAGGCCGGCGTGGTAGCTGTTGTGGCTGCCGATGTATTGGAGTTGATTCACGCGCAGGGAAGATGCTTGCGCGGCGGCGTGCGTGGCGATCAGGGCGAGTGCTGCGGCCATGCAACGCATGCCGAGGGCGGTGCATGCGGAGCGTTGGCGAGGAGGCAAGGCGGATTGCTTTTTGATGGCCATCGTTTTTCCTGGATGGTTGCGTTCTAGTCGCACACGGTTTGCGATGAAAACATCATATGGCCTCATCGTCATCCCGGCCTGCGTCCGCAGCTGTCCGGGGAAAATCTCCCATACTTGCCGCAGCGCTTGATACCTCGTCATCCCGGCGAAAGCCGGTACCCAGTGACTTGAAAAGCTTCCAGGTCGCTGGACCCCGGCTTTCGCCGGGGCGACGAATCGTTAGCGCTCGAATTTGCTCGCAAAGGTGTTGGTGTTCGATACGTGTCCACAGCAGAGCGAAATTTTTACCGGATAGCCAAGGCCTGCCAAGGAATGACGATGAGAGACGGGCGTTTATTTCAAATTCAATCGATCTATATAGGCCATTTTTCATCATTCTCTCTTGCAGCGAGATGACACGGCGATGAAACGGCCACATCGTCATTTAGACGTCCAAATAAAAGCGTGAGCAGACCCGAAACAGATCACGAAGTTCATTCCGCGCGCAACGATTCATCTCACTGCCATCGAAATTACATACACGCTCTCTAGCTTCGTCGCCTTTCGCCTGCCTCTTGCAGGCGTGTGGTTCGATCACTACCGGAGCGTCTTTGACATGTACAAAATAAGGCAACGTTTGCTGGCCCGTTCGATTCTGGCTGTCATGAGTGGTTGCGTCGTGGCCTCTGCGGCCTGTGCCGGCGACGTGACGGGGGTGCTTGCCGATCCGTCCTCCGGCCAGCCGCTGGCCGGGGCCGTCGTATCGGTGGCTGGCAACGGGCAGACTGCCACCACGGATGCGTCCGGCCATTTCATGCTGGCGAACCTGCCGGCGGGCCATTACACGCTTACCGCCACCCATGCCGCTTCCCGCACGCTTTCGGCCACGGTGGACGTGCCGGCGCAAGGCACGGTCAGCGCGGCGTTCAACAACGTGGCGTCGCTGACGAAGATCACCGTGGCGGCCAACCGCTACGACGCTAGCCAGATCCAGATGGATGCCACCAACACGGTCAACGTGCTGTCGGCCGATGACCTCAAATACACCGCCGTGCACAACGTCGCCGAAGCGCTGGGCCTGCTGCCTGGCGTGAACGTGTTCAATACCGGGCAATCGTATTTCGGCGGCATCGACGGCGCTTCGCGCGGCGAGGGCATGTTCACCTCGGTGCGTGGCTTGAACGCCGAATACAACGTCAACCTGATCAATGGCGTCAACGTGGCCCAAGGCATGGCCTATAGCCGTGGCGTGCAGCTCAGCCTGCTGCCGCCTTCGGGCCTGCAGACCATCGTGCTCAACAAGACCTCCACTGCGGACATGGATGGCGATGCGATCGGCGGCACCATCGATTTCCGCACGCCGACGGCGTTCGATTTCAGTGCGCCGACCAGCGGCAGCATCACCGCCAGCGGCCGGGTGGAGAGCAGGGCGCGCGACTACGGCGACAACGGACTGGGTGGCGGCCTGGCCGGCGAGTTCCAGACCAAGTTCGGCGCCGCGCATCAGTTCGGCATCTATACCAGCGCTTTTTACGACAGCCGCAATTACGTCAACAGCGAGGCCGCCGGCGCAACCGCGGCGCAGGGCGACGGCGCATGGCGATTCGCGCGCACCACGGCGACAGGCGCCAGCACGCCGGGCGTCGATCTGGAACGGAACCTGGAAAGCACGGGCATGTACCTGGGTACCTCGTCCGGCGACACGCATCGCTACGGCGGCAACGTGTCGTTCGATTGGAAGGTGGACGACACGCTCACCACCTATGCGCGCATGACCTATGCGTATGCCAAGACGACGCAGAACACGACCTATCTGCAGCTTATTCCCGCCAACGTGAGCTACAGCCCGATCGGCACTACCGGCATCTACCAACCGGTGATCGGGCGCATCGCCACGCGCTTCTGGTATGAAACCAATCCGGAGAAGGCGGACCTGGGTACCGTGCAGTTCGGCGCGGACAAGAGCGTAGGCGGCTGGACCTTCTCGCCGAACCTGTTCTACAGCTGGGGTCACAACGATCGTCCGGACCACGTGGAAATCTCGGCCCGCAACGACGAATACTCCTCCGCCAATTTCCCCTACGGCGCCAGCACGGTGATGAGCTACGGCGCCAACGGCCTGGCGTATCCGATGCTGACGCCGGCGATGACGGCGCAGCTCAACAGCGTGTCCACACTGTATGCGCGCCGCGCGGGCGAGCTGACCGAATCCTATAGCGGCCAGGAGAAGGGCGGCGCGAAATTCGACGCCCGCTACGATTTCAACGATGGGGCGCTCACCTCGCTGCAGATGGGCGTGAAGTACGTCGACAGCCATCGCGAGTTCACCAACCGCGACTGGACCACGCCCAAGTTCACCGACGGCCGCAGCTTCGGTTCGCTGGGGCTGATCGACGGCTATTACAGCTCGGTTTTCCCGGGCGTCTACAACTACGATGTGCCGACCATCGACCAGGCGGCGTTGAAGCGCCTGATCGCCGCGCACGTGGTGCCGGGCGACCTGGACACCTGCAGCGATCTGTACATCAACAACTGGAACTGCAACACGCAGCGCGCCAACGAAGCGGTGGCGTCGGCCTATGCCATGGCCACGCTGAAGTGGGGCAACCTGGAAGTGATTCCCGGCCTGCGCTTCGAACACACCGATATCCGCAACACCTTCTGGGTGATACCGCAGGATGCGTCGGGCAACGAAATTCCCGGCTATTTCGCCAAGAACTACACGCACTACAACGAGCCGCTGCCCAGCGTGTTCGTGAACTATCGCCCGAGCGAGAACGCGGTTTACCGCGGCGCGATCTGGACCAGCTATACCCGCCCGGCGTTCGTGCAATTGGGCGGCGGCTCGCAGGTGAGCGTGTCGGCCGATGGCCTGACCACCATCACCGAGGGCAATCCGAACCTGAAGCCGATCGAGTCGCTCAACATCGATCTTTCCGGCGAGTGGAGCAATCAGCACGGCGGCCATGCGATGCTGGCAGGCTTCTACAAGAAGCTGTCCAACTATATCTATGAGGCTGGCAGCAATCCGGTCAACGCCGGCACGGTCGATGCCGGATCGATCCAGTACATCCGGCCGACCAACGGCGGCAACGGCAAGGTCTACGGCATCGAAGCCGCCGTACGCCAGAAATTCCAGGATATGCCGGCGCCGCTGGATGGTTTCGGCATGGGCTTCAACATCACCGGCCAGCGCACCTCGGTGGACTTAGGCATGGACGGCTTCCGCAACGAACGCATCCAGAACGCGCCGGACCTCATGGCCAACGGCGAGCTGTTCTACGAGAAGGATGGATTCTCGGTCAACCTGAGCTACCACTACGCCGGTTCGTACATCGCCACCTACGATTATCTCGGCCGCGGCGGTCCATGGGACGATTTGTGGGTGCGCCCGATCACGCGCGTCGACCTGCATGCTGGTTACGCCTTCCACAACGGCATCCAGCTGGATCTGTCCATTTCGAACCTGACCAAGAATTACTCGTATTGGTCGCATATTGGAAAGAGCAGCCTTGCGCTTTCCGATGTGGTCGATTCGGGCATGACAACGTTGGTAACGGCGAAATATTCGTTCTGATCGGCTTTAAAGAGAAGGCCCGGTAGGTTGGGCTGAGCCCTGGACTTGATCCGGGACGAACCCCAGCGCTGAATACATATGGCAGCGTTGGGTTTCGGCGGAGCCTCTACCCAACCTACGGGGGCATTTTCGCTACGGACAAGAAAAAAGGCGCGGAAAACCGCGCCTTTATTCCAAACAATAAACCTACCGATCAGCGGCGCTTGATCCTGCGGCGCGTCGCCTTCTTGGCCGCCTTTTTCGCCGTGGCCTTGCCCTTGCCGGCGCCAGCCTTGTCGATCAGCAGGCTGTCCAGCGTGACGCCGCGGCGCTTGAGCGCAGCCACCACCCACAACGGACGCTTGCCGCGGCCGGACCAGGTTTGCGAAGCGTCTTCGGGATTGCGGTACTTCGGCGCCACCACGGCGCGCTTGCCGGCCTTGCTGGCCTTGCCGCCGCGAGTGGGGTAGACGTCGGCCAGCGTCAGGCCGGCGTTGCTGAGCAGGGTATCGATTTTCTTGCGGATTTCCTGGACTTGATTGCTTTTGGCTTCTTGCATGTGTGCTTCCGCGTTGGCAATCAGCGATTGCAGTTCTTTCGGTGAAAGGGCTTTCAGGTCAATGGCCATGTGTGGTCCTTATAGTGGTATTTATGGACGATGCCGCGGAACAAATTAATCAAGATGAACGGATTTTGCAAATCGGCTTAGACAAAAAAAGCAAATCGATCGGTTTAATCGGATTTTTCCTGCATAAGCAGAAAATGCGTAAGGCATTTCCCACGATTCAGCTGTGATCGGGCAGGCGGTTTTATCCGCCTGGAAAAAGGAGAATCAGTTCGCCGTTTTCATAACCCGCATCGAAGCTGTCATAACCCATCCAATAACCTATAAAAACGGCTTTGCACGTTTTGCACACGCCCCGGTGTTACATTTCGTCACCAATATTGGCCGTAAGTATGGATAAAGAGGGGATTCCCATGTTTCGTAAACCATCCAGTTTTGCCTTGCGCGCAGGCGTTGTTTCGACATTGTTTGCAGCGCTGTTGTCCACGTCGGCGCTTGCCCGCGAGGCACCCGCCACCGGCCTGGGCCAATCGTGGCCCAATGCCGCGGACGTCAGCGTAAGTCCGCATTATCACGTCTACGTATTCGTTCGCGATGGCATCCGCTATATCCAGGTCAATGATTTGAACGGCACGGTGCGCGGCGCGGTGGCAATGGCCGACCGCGTGGTGCTGGTGTTGCCGGTGGGCGTGGATGCGCCGTATGTCACCACGCAGCATGCGCTGGTGCCGGTGACCCACGGTGAGACGGTCTATCGGGATAGCGCCACGCGCATTACGGCTACACCGACCAATACGGGTGCGGTGCAGTTCGATGTCATTACGCCCGCTGCTGACCCGGCTACTATTTGTACGAACCCGGCCGCTTGTACAGGGCAGGTTGTTGGAAATGGCGCCGGCAACTGATAAGCCTCACGGTGAGGTAGCACTGCTATCTCACCGAATATACAAGTCAATAGGAGCAGGGCGACTGGTGAGTCCGTCGTGTAGTTCCTGCGTGCGCTGCTGGCTTACGTCATGCACCAATGCCGTGACACGGAATGCACCCGGTTTCGTGAAGGTATGCAACTCCCCGTCGTACAGCCGCGCGTAATCCCGCAATGCGATCGCGCCCAGGTTGTTGGCGCCCAATTTGGCCGCCAACTGCTGGTTTTGTACTTTGCCGTGCGTGGGCAATGCATCTGCATCATCAGTCCTGCCTTCCACGCGGAGCGTTGCCCAACGTTGGCCGTGCGTAAACCCGCCGCGCAGCGAGATAGTGATGGTCGACCACGCCTGTTTTGCACACACATACACCACGGTTTCGCAGGCCAATCGATAGATCGCTGCGTGTACTCCCGGCGATAGCTGGCTCAAGCCGCGGCCGTGCAGCTCGAAGCGGTAAGCGATGCCGGCCTCGTCCAGAGAGCGCCCGATGGTTTCGCGCATGGCAGCCGGCAGGCCGCGTTCGCGCCAAGCCGTGGGATGCATGGACTCCACCAGCTGATAAACCTGACTCTGGGCATTCGCCATCTGCTTGTAGTAAGTCTGGCCTTCCATCGGCGGCAACATGTGCTTGAAGCGATTGAGCAACCTCGTTTGCGTCAATTGCAGGTTGCCGCTGATCTGCTCGAGTGTCTGCGCAGCCTGGCGCATGCGTAGCTCGCACAGATACATACCTTGTTGCGCTACTTTGACCGCAGCCTTTGCATCGATCCGCTCCTGTTCTTCGGCAGCATTCTGCAAGGTAACGCGGATGCCAAGTGCAAACAGGCAGGTGACGGAGAATGCAACGAAGGCTTGGGTCCCGATGACATCGAGCGCTTCATAGTTCGGCTCCATGTCGAGGAAAATGCAAACCATCGCGGCTGCTGTGCCGATGGCGGCGGCTCTCCACCCATGCTTCATGGTGAGCCAGGCAGCCGGCAGCAACATGACCATGCGTGTGATTTGCTTGATGTCTGCCGATACGTGTCGGTTAACCCAAAACAGTACGGCCAGCGTCGGCAGCAGCAATATCAGGGACTCGTGCACCAATTGGCTGCTCGTCCAGCCTTTCAAGCGTGCGCGCCAGGGCTGGGGCTCGCGAAGTTTTAGCGCAAGCGCGAGAGGCAAAATGGTGAGAATGCCAACATAGCGGCCAAAAAAGAGAATCACGGCTTGAATGTTGTGGAATTGGTAAGGATGCGGCGTATTAGCAGGTTGCACAACGACAAGCAGCAGTGGCACTACGGCTACTGTCCAGATCGCCGCCGTGAGCACGACACAGATAAGCAATGCCTTCGCTCTAATCAGACGCTTGGAAGGGAACAAGCCCAATCGGCGCTTGCACCAGGCTACTACTGGCATCGCGTAGAGAATGGCGGGAATGGAATTGCCGATCTGCCATGCCAGGCCGAAGGGCGCCTGCTCTGGCGTGCTGTAGTAAATCTGCGGACCGAGTTCGGCCAGTACGAGCGTGGGCCAATAACGGTAAGGCAGAAGCAACAGGCAGCTCAGGCGCAACCCGCTGGTAAGCCCCCAGATGCCGTTCGTATAAGGCCGCAGCAGCAGATACGCCACCGCATACGCCACGAACACGGCAACCTGCCGCAGCCATTTGTTTTCAGTCATGGGTTTCATCATCGGTGCACCCCTGAGCCCTTGAAGAATCGCGCCCAGCCGTCCTTGAGCGGTCTGACATCCGATGGTGCAAGACAAATAAAGCTTAGACCGTGCCATGCGAGCCTACCCACCCCCGGTCCAGGCTTTTCATGTGCACCAGGCACGACATTGGGTGGGCATCATACGGAGCGGTCTGCTTGGCGGCGTGAAGGGCGGGCCACGGAACCCGGTGCTGCATCACGCTTTTGCGTATTCGGACTAAATGGTTGTCTGCGCCGGCCGCAAAACGGTTGCCATGGCCTGTTTTGACAGCTATTTCCATGCTCCTTGGCTTATCGGGCACCCATTGCCGGCTGAGGCACGCGGTCGATCGATGGCGTTCACGGGTATGAGATAATCCGGGGTCCTGCAGCACACCCGGTTCCCATGACCCTCCCGAAAGATGCCTTCCGCCGCTTCCAGGAAGAACTCGCGGCTCTCGAAAAGGAGATCGAACAGCGTGAGCCCAAGCCCAGAAAGCTGACGGCCAAACAGGCCGCGATGTCGGCCATGGAACGGGCCAAAGAGGAGTTTCTGGCACTGCGTGCGCGTCACAATCTGACCGTGGCGGACGTCGTGGCCTTTTTTCCGGAGGAAGAGGGCATTGCCTACCTGCAAAGCCTGATCGCGCAGACGCAGGCCAAACCGCGCCGTGGCCGCAAACCCAAGCCCAAGGACGGTAGCGCTTGAGAAAGCTGTCGTGTTCCTTTCATAAGCAAGGACGGCTGTAAGCGACAACTATTCCTCAGGGCACGATGACGACGCGTCCGGGCGTGCCCTCGGCGACGGCTTCATAAGCCTCCCTTCCCTGGGAAAGGGCGTAGCGGTGGGCGATCACCGGCGCGTCGAACTTGCCGTTGTCGAATCCGCGCGCCACCGCTTGCATCAGCCGGGCCGAAGCTACCACGCCCAGCTTGGCGCTGTCGGCGCCGAGCAACTGGGTTTCGTTGTGATAGAAATCGATCAGGTCCAAATCCACCCGGCGCCGTCCGGTGGCGCTGATTTCCACCACGCGTCCGCGGCGCCTGGCCAGGCCGAGCGCGGTTTCGAAGGCGATGCCGCCGACGCTGTCGAACACCACGTCCACGCCATCGGCCAGGCCGTCCAGGCTGCGCACGGCGGCGACGGTATGCTCGTCGAACGGCACGAAGGCATGAATACGTTTTCCTGCCGGCGAGCTGGCGTCCACCGGTTGGCGATCGATGCCGATGATGCGGCAACCCAGCGACTTGGCGATCTGCGTGACCGCGCCACCCACGCCGCCGCCCGCACCGATCACGGCAATGGTTTCCCCTGCGCGCAGTTGCGCGTAATCGACTACGCCCAGCCATGCCACCACGAAGTTCACGCCGATCGCCGAGGCCTGCGCGTGGTCCAGCCCGGCGGGCTTGCGCACCAGTGCGGCCACCGGCACGCGGATGTATTCGGCATGCGTGCCGTCGCGCACGAAACCGATGTCGCCGCCGGTGCCCCACACCTCCTTGCCGCGCCAGGCCAGCGGTCCTTGTTCCACTACGCCGCTGAAATCCCGACCGGGAATGCGCGGCAGCGTGGTCTGCGCGAAGTGGCCGGCCACGTTTTTCACGTCACTGGGATTGACCGAAGCGCTATGCACCCGCACCAGCGCGCTGTCCGCGTCGATGGGTGGCGGCGCGACCTCGGCATATTCCAATACGTCAGGTGCACCGTGGCGGCTGAATCGCAGGGCTTTCATGCGCGTCTCCCGGCTGTTGGTCGCGAGCGGATGGCGGGCCACGCCAATAATGTAAACAGGCCCTAAGCTAATCTGCGCAAAATGGCGGCCAGGAACAATACCTCCGCTAAAGGTAAAGAGGTATGCACATCATTCTGGTGGAAGATGACCTGCAACTGGGCGAAGCGATCCGGCAGGCGCTGGAGCGGCTTTCCTACGCGGTGACCTGGCTGCGCGATGGCCGCGAGGCGCTGGTGGCCATGCGCGACCAGACCGCCGACCTGGTGCTGCTGGACCTGGGGCTGCCGCACAAGGACGGCCTGGACGTGCTGGCCGAGGCGCGGCGCTCGCAGGTGAATACGCCGGTGATCGTGATGACCGCGCGCGACGGTTTGGAAGCGCGCGTGCGCGGCCTGGATGCCGGCGCGGATGATTACCTGGTCAAGCCGTTCCACGTCGAGGAACTCAGCGCCCGCATCCGCTCGCTCACGCGCCGCGCGCAGGGCCTGGCCGCCAACCGCATCGACGTGGGCGTGATCAGCCTGGATATCGGCACCTGCGAAGCGCAATACCGCGGCAAGCGCATCGAGCTCACGCGCCGCGAGTTTTCGTTGCTGCGCATCCTGATGGAGCGCGCCGGACGCATCGTGCGCCGCGAGCATCTGGAGAATTCCTTGTACGGCCTGGACAACGCGGTAGGCAGCAGCGCGCTGGAAGTGCAGATCCACGCCTTGCGCCGCAAGCTCAGTTTCGACGCCATCCGCACCATTCGCGGCGTGGGCTACATGATTCCGCGGGATCCGACGTGATGCGCCTGAGTCTGCGCGGCCGGCTGCGCTGGATGATCATCGCCGTGCTGGTTGCCGTCTTGCTGCCGCTGGGCCTTTACAGCTATCACCGCGCGCTGAAGGAAACGCGCGAATTGCTGGATGGCCGCCTGGCGCAATCGGCGCGCACGCTGGACGTGCTGATCCAGCACGCGGGGCTCGACGCTTTGCGCAAGCCGGAGCTTGGCTCGCTGGTGGTGCCGATTCTTGGACGCAAGGCGGAAGAGCAGTTGATGCACACGCGCACCTACGAAGCCGAAGTGGGCTACCAGGTGTTCGACATGCACAACCATATGCGCCTGACCACCGCGAACCTGGCGCAACTGCCGGTGCAACCGACGCCCGTTTCCGGCTTCGAGGATTTTTTCTTCCAGGGCTACGGCTGGCGCGTTTTCACCCTGGTCGACGATGTCAACAATGTGGTGGTGCGCGTCGGCGAACGCGACGACAGCCGGCGCGATATCACACGGGCATTGTGGCTGGATCTGGTATTGCCGCAATTGATCGGTCTGCCGTTGCTGGCCGTACTGGTGGGCTGGGCGGTGCGGCGCGGCCTGCGCCCGCTGGAACGCTTGCGCCAGGCGCTGGCCGCGCGCTCACCGGGCAGCCGCCAGCCGATCCAGCTCAAGGATGCGCCGCAGGAACTGGAGCCGGTGGTGGATGCGTTGAATACGCAGCTGGAACGGCTGGAGGATGCGTTGGAACGCGAGCGGCGTTTCAGCGCGGACGTGGCGCACGAACTGCGCACGCCGCTGGCGTCCACCATCATCCATCTGGACAGCGCCATGGCGACCAGGCTGCCGGCGGACGCCACTGCCGCCCTGGTCAGCGCGCAATCCGGGCTGGCGCGACTGACCCGGCGCATCGAGCAATTGCTTGCGCTTGCGCGACTGGAAGCAGGCGCGGCAGCCGGCCAGCAAAGCGAGGTCGACCTGATCGCCGTGGCGATGAACGTAATCGACGAGCTGGCGCCGCTGCTTGGCGAAAGCGGCGTGGACTTCGCGTTTGTCGCGCAGGAAGTCAGTGTACGCATGCATGGTTACGAAGCCGCGCTGGCCGCGCTGTTGCGCAATTTGATCGAGAACGCCATGCATCATGTGCCCACGGGCGGCCAAGTGCAGCTGTCGTTGCAACGTGCACAAGAAGGCATCGTGATCGAAGTGATCGACAACGGCCCCGGTATTCCACCGGAGCGGCGCGCCAGTGTGTTCGCACGCTTTCACCGCGAATCCACCGCGGGCGATGGTTACGGCCTGGGGCTTTCGATCGTGCAGCGCGCGGCGCAATTGCACAACGCCACGATCGATCTGCTGGATGCGCCTGCGGGGCGCGGTTTGCGGGTACGGGTGGTGATTCCGCAGAGCTGAACGTAGGCTGGGGTGCAAACCCCAACGTCGCCATCCGCATATACATAGCCATGTTGGGGTTTGCACCCCAACCTACATGAGTTCGTCGTCCCGGCGAACGCCGGGACCCAGTGTCTTGAGGGTTCTGGTGAAGCGCGTAGGCGACGTCTTGAAGCAAGTACACCTTACGGCCTGCCCACCGTCAACAACGTAAACGAATCCACCACCGGTATCGCATGGCCACGCGCATCCTTCTTGCCGCTGAGCTGGACGGACGACAGGTACACACGATGCTTCAGCGGATCCAAGGCCAGCGTGCGGGCGCTTTCCTGGGTAGGAACATTGGCGATGACCTTGTAGTGATCCGGATCCTCTTCATGCACCACGGTCAGCGTGCCGCTTTCGCCGTTGGAGCTGTAGATCAGGCCATCGGCGGGATCGAAGGCCACCGCATCCGGGCCATCGCCGATCGGCACCGTCGCCACGCGGTGGCCGTCGTGCGCATCCAGCAGCGTCATCAGCTGGTTGTCGCACACTGAGAACAGCCGTGCATGCGCGACGTCGAACGCCAGGCCGCTGGGCGATTCGCACGGCGTCAGCGGCCAGGCATGCAAGACCTTGTTGGTGGTGCTGTCGATGTCCACCAGCTCGGATTTGTCTTCGATGTTCACGTAGACGTGGCCGCTACCGTCCGTCGCGGCGAATTCCGGTTTGCCGGGCAGGGGAATGGTGGCGATGACCGCGTTCTTGGCCGGATCGATCACGCTGGCATTGTTGCTTTTGCCGTTGAAGGTGAAGAGATGGCGCGAAGCGTCGTCATACAGGATGGCATCGGGCTTGTCGCCGGTGCCCTTGATGGTGGCGAGGGTCTTGAGCGTATCTAAGTCGAACGCGGTGACCGAATCGGCCTTGCCGTTGCTGGTAAAGCCGCGATGCAGGTTTTGCGCAATCGCCACGCCGTGCACGCCGTCGGTATCGGGAATGGCGCCGACCTGCTTGTCGTGATCCACGTCGAGCACCAGCACGCGATCGCCACGGGTCACGAACAGATGGCGGCGCTGCGCGTCGAAGCTGAGGTAATCCCAGCCGCCGGTGCCGCCGAGCTTCAGGCGATGCGTAACGGCAAAGGATGGATGCGCGGCATCGGCCGCCGTGGTGGACGCGGCGGGGATCGATGCCAGCGATGCGAGTACAGCGATAACCAGGGGCCGATACATGGGAGCAAACTCGCTGGAAAGGGGCTTCAAGCTTGCGCCGGGTTTCTTACGCCTTCCTTAGGTTCATGATCCGCCTCCCCACAGGATGCGCAGCCCCAGATCGGCGGTCGCGCCGCGCCGGTGCAGGTTGTCGATGTTGTGCAGGTAGCTGGCGTCGCCGTAAACGCTGATGCGGCGGCTGAGTTTCGCGCTGACGCCACCGCCGAATTCAAGAGCGGTGCCGGCAAGGTTGGTGGCGATCGCATCGCCGCCGAACACGGTGTCGTAGTTGCGATGGAAATTGCGCCAAAGGTTGAGCTTGAGATACGGCTCCCAGGCCTGCGTATCGCCGCCGAAGTGTCCTAGCAATCGCGCGCCCATGCGGCCGGTAACCGCGTTGGTGGAACGGAAATCGACGCGGGAGACCGGGTCCTGGAAGCCATCCGTGCTGATGTGCTGCATGATCAGCTGCGCCTGCGGTTCCACCATCAGATGCGAAGTCAGCGAAACCGGCACGCCGCTCTCCACGGATGCGCTGGCGGAACGCCCGCGCGTGCTGTTCTGGAACGCCTGGATCGATTGCACACGCGTACGCGACCACGTGCCCATCAGCATGACATCTACATAAGCCTGCGATGCGCTGACGTGCGTCCAATAGCCGCCGACGCTGTCGGCATGCGCGTGCACGTTGCCGGCGCGCGCGTTGGCGAAGCCGCCCACGCTGCCGTTCACCCAGCCATTGGCATGCGTATAGCCGACGAACAGGCCCAGGTGATCGTGCTGGTCATGTTCGCCATCGCGGGCAAACACATCGTGGCCGATTTGCGCACCGGCCAGATTGCCATCGAAACGCGGCGTGGCGCCGCCGCTTTGCGCCTTGCCTTGACGCGGCGCCCCAGTGATGTATCGCGATCCCTCAGGTCATCTGCTTGTTGAGGCAGGAGTGGGGCTCATAGTTGGTGGGGCTTGGGGACTTGCTCCCGGATATTTCAGCGGTGACTCGGGTGATCAGTTATGGCATGACGCGTTGGTAGGCGCTGGAGTAGGAGCTCTCGCAGGTTTGACGGATGGCGCAAGCCTGCTCGAAGGTGCTTCAGGATATGCTCTCCGAGCTGGAATCAGTGCGGCGGGCGAGGCAGGACGTCAAGAATGGAACTACGGCTGCGTGAAGAGCGTTGGCGACGTAGTTATTGCAGGTGGGCTAGGTGCGTTTGGCGATATGGGCAGCGATGCCTTCAGCGGAGCGATAGGTGGCGCAAGCGGCGAACTGTCGAACGCGGGTAGAGCTATATCCGCTGCAGGCGGTGGAACTCTGACAGGAGCGGCACAAACGGCTATCGGAAATGTAGAGCACGGCCAAGAACAAATAATGAATAATGAGGTAAATAGTGCGTACGACAATTTTGAAAATAGCCTGCCTCATTAAATTTGGAATTGACAGATGAACTACTCAGTCCTTATGCCTTTGTTGATACCGGTAACCGTTGCAATAGTTCTTCCAATTCTTGCCTCTATAGGAAGGCGAAAGAGTGTGGATGTAGCCAGGAATGTCTATAGGTATTCGATTGGGCTCCAAGTCTTTATGTGGATTGGTGCATTTCTTTTTTCTCTCATGCCAGTTGGGTTTTGGGCCTACGGTGTTACGCCGAAGGCATTGGAGCTGGCCGTAAATTCGGTGTTCGTTATTTTCTTAATTTTTTGCGGAATCTATATTCATAGATACGTAGTCGAGCTGGGTGATGATGCCCTGTCGATTGGAGCATTTGGACGTCGAAATGTGAGTTATAAAGACATTCACTCTGCTGAGACCCAAACTTCGGAGCGAGGGACTGTCTTTTTAGTTGTAAAGTATGGGGAGAAGGGAAGAACCTCCATATCCGGAAGCCTTCAAGGCTTCAATGATTTAGTTAAGGAACTTAGGCGGAAAATAAGAAAATAAAAGGCGATGCTGGACCTGAGGTATCCACGTTTTTAGCTGCTCGACAAAAAGCCATATTTTGCGGAAAAAGCATAATCTTGCCTCGCCGTCATTCCCGCGAAAGTGGGAATCCGTGTCTGAGGTTTCCCCACGTTTTCAGCCGCCCCATCAAGGACTTGCGGATATGTGAAGTGGCATAACAGTGCGCGCATGGCGCATTCTTCAAGGCGACCAAGCCAAACGAAGAGTGCCGACCCATGCGCG